>ENA-OWPI01000082-OWPI01000082.1-marine-metagenome-genome-assembly--contig:-NODE-82-length-132378-cov-12.130377_pt1 | contig 132378 bp, 91 predicted proteins | sample MGYA00238138_ERZ651775 | MGnify/ENA primary metagenome ERZ651775 (study PRJEB26906, sample SAMN06265043) | marine metagenome | isolation source: Helgoland LTER site | place: Germany:Helgoland, sampling... | reverse complement strand
TCTCTCTCTCTCTCTCTCTCTCTCTCTCTCTCTCTCTCTCTCTCTCTCTCTCTCTCTCTCTCTCTCTCTCTCTTTCTAAACGAATACTGGTGGGGTGGTGGACGATGTGATGAGATGATGACGACGAGATGGTCTCTGTTCACGTCTGTTGTTGAGAGAGTCGTCGTATTGATTTTTGTGGAAGAGGAAAGGAAAGAGGCGGGGACACGTTACGAAGTGACGAACGACTTTTCAAGTAAACTACTCCTATGATATTCCTTCTTACTCATACACAAACTACTATAATATAAAACTAAAACTATCTCATCACAGTTGCGTGTACCCGCCTCCGGGGTTTTCCAACAGCGGCACCGCGCGATACCCGCTCGATTTTAACGCGTAATCTTGCGACGCATCTCTCCTCCCCGGGAAGAAATCTCTCGGATCGATCTGCTTGATGTCGTTTCCCAAACGCTCGTCCCATTCTTTCGCAGCCAAGACGTTCTCGGTCGGTGATAATGTATACGTTGTCTTCACCTTCTCGCGACCGTGTAAAACCGGTTCAAACGCTCTCCTCGCATCCCTCGGGTAATATCGAACGTTAAACACGCGATCGGGTTCCGAGTTTGGTATCTTGACGTTCTCGTGCGGGAACGACGCCGGCGCTCTCGCGCGATAATCCTCCGCAGAAACCGGGACGTTTTGCCACTCCGGGTCCGACGCTGGGCCGGTAATTTTCCACGGGGCTACTTTTTTCAAAGTTTGTGAGATGACGTTCTTCGTTGTCGTCGTCGTCGTCCCTTCTTTCGACGAGTGCGCGATCGTTTGCGCCAGCTTCTTCGACGCCATGGTAGTGTATTGATTTGTTGTTGTTCTTATTATATTGCGTGGTGTGTGTGTTGTATGCAATAATGAAAAACCTGATGATGATGATTGAAGAAGAGGTGGAGGAAAATAATGTCTCGATTTGAACTGTTGTTCTCTGTGCTTTTTTTTATGAAAGAAAATCGATTTTTCGCAGCCGAGAATGGATGAGAGAAACGAGAAAGAGAAAGAGAAGAGAAAAAAACAAAAACAATCTCTCGAAGCAGAAGAGAAAAAAAACGTTCATTTTTTATCACACACATCTCAAAGAACCACAGCATAAAACGACAGAGAGAGAGGATGACGACGACGACGATATCGACGACGACCAAAACGGCTTTAACACCACCACCAAAATCTTTGTCTTCTCGTTTTTATTCCTCCCAAAACTCTGATTCTTCTTGGTCTTCTTCTTCTTCTTTTGGCGGTGGCAGGAAGAACTTCTTCTTCGCGATATCGCGAAGAATTGGACGACGACAAGAGAAGAAGAGCGCATTAATCTCCCAGTCCTCTTCTTTCTTAAACGACGAGGAGGAGTTCCAAAGGAGAAGAAATAAGAACGCGAGGAGCAAAACGAACGCTTTATCGTCGTCGTCGAGTAGTAGTAGCAACAACAGCAATAGTAATACCGATTTCGACGACCGCGTGGAAGAAGCGTCGATGGCGGTGGAACGCGCAGAGGAACTCGCGGCACGAGCGGAAGCCAAGTTGAAAGCTTTAGATGTGAAGATGTCCTCGTCGTCTTCTTCTGACGACGACGACGACGACGATGAAAACGAGGAGAAATCGTCCTCGCGAGTGCAAGAGCTGAAGAAATCGTTGGAAGAGATGAAACAGGCGAACTTGGAGTTGAGGAAGAAGAAAGGGAAAGCGGCTTCTTCTTCCTCGTCGTCGTCGTCGTCAAAGTCGTCGTCGTCGACACCGGTATCGCGATTAGCCGCGATCGAACGAGAAGAAAAAGAAGAAGAGGAAAAGAAAAAAGGAGTAGCCAACAACGCAGACGTGGACAACACGAACAATTTCGGAGGCGGGTCGCAGCGACGCTTGTACGATCAAATGTTGACGCTGAGAACTCGATTGAACGAACGCGTCGCGTCTTCAAACGCGTTTGCAAAGTATCTCGAGAAAACGCTTTTAACTCGCGACGATGATTTGAAAAGAGCGAACGAGTTGTTATACGGCGCAGCGAAAGAGTCTGGCGAGCTGTTACGTCTCATTCGAGACGCGCAGAATGACATTGCTAAAAGCGGCGACGACCCGACGCGACGAGCGCGGGGCGAGCAAAAGCTCGAAAAATTTGTCAATCGTTTACAACTCGTAGAGTCGACGTTAACGAAGAATGCAAAAGAGATAGATTCAACTGTCGTTCGAACTGTGCCAGTTGAATATCACGGCATCGCTTCGGATGTGATCATGATGGGTGATTTCGATGGGTGGACGAGAGGAATTCAATTATACCCGAGTTTCGTGGAAGGCGGGAGTAGCACGTTTACGGGCGAAGCGAGATTACCGCCGGGAACGTATCTCGTTAAATTCAAAGTCGACGGCGAATGGCGATTGGCTCGAGAGTGGCCCTCGAGTGGCGAAGGATTTGATGCGAACAACGTTTTGACGGTCATGTAGGGGAAAATTGTTTTCGTTTGTACCTATCCAAATATTAAATCTATGGCACGCCGCGCATTTTATTTAAACATTGCTATCGCTATCAGACGCGTGAAGAAACTCGTATTCTCTAATCCTTTTTTAATCGCTATTTCGTCTATTGCTTCGATGCTTTTTTCGTCGTTTTTGACGTCGTCTTCGCCGTCGTTTGTACTAATGCTGCTGCTGCTGCTGCTGTTTATACTTCTTTCATCTTTTCCGTACAAATCGTTGTCGCGCTCTTCGCGATGGAAATATCTCAGCGCTTGATGGTAAAACGTTCCGTTTCTTTCCGTCATATCCGGAGAATGATCCACGTCTTCGACAATCAACTCTCCAGAATCTACGTTGACGAAACAGCGCAACATGGCGACGCCAGAAATGCCAGTAAGATTTAAAACCCGTTCTATTCTAGGTTTCACGACGCTTTCAATTTTCTTCTCATCGAACAACAACTTTTTTGTTTTTCCATCCTTGACGCAATCTAAATACGCGTGCGTTTTTCCTTTTCTTCTTCCTTCGGGTACACCAACGGGACACGCGGGATCTAAAGCTTTCATTTTACCTTCGGGTCCGATACCGCCGACGTAAATTTTAAGCCAACGTGATTCGGACGAGGACTCTTCTCTCTGAACGAATTGAAAATCAACCACTTTCCCAGTCTCCACGAACGGCTCGAGAATGAAATTATTTTGGATGTTGTTATTCGACGAGAAACGACGGTTTCTCCTGCATTCGTACGCGAACGTTTCTAAATCCTTTGCGCTTCGAATCCGAGTTATTTTTGACGAGTTCTGTTCATAAAATTGACTCTTGATGCACAACTCTGCGCAATTCAACTCTTTTGAAGCCTCGGCGTAGGTTCGGACGGCGCGTTGAATGTTTGAGACTGAGGATAAAAACTCGTTTTTTTCGACGTATTCTTCAGCCATGACCGTGAGCGCGGATTGTAAGATGACTTTCTTCGGTATTCCCATGACGCCTGGAATTTTAACTTTCGAATTATTCAAGGCGCTCGAAAGAAACACTCTGTCGGCGGCTCTCGTGGCAAAAGCGGCAGACGTTCCGGTAAACGTAATTCCCGCGGATTGAAAGAGCTTTCGTAAAGTGCAATCGTTTTTGTGGTTGTTGTTTTTCTCCGACATGTTTGGAGCTATGAACACGATTGACGACTTTGCCACCCCTTGCGCAAACGCAGCGACGGTGATGACTGAAGGAGTTGTTCTTTCCAGATCTTCTTTTTCTCTCCTTTTCGGGAACTCGAGCAGTAAATCTTTACGGAACCTCTCCGGCCACGTGTTTTTGTTGTTCTTTTTCGCAAATATAAGAGTTTCCGCTTCTCGCCATCCAGAGTCTGCGTACACGCACTGGTAAAAATCATGCATATGGTTTCTGTTGTTGAATATCCAGACAAAACTAGAACGGTCGATTGTTTCGTTCTCTTCATTGTTTTCACCGTACACTAAAGCCACGGGTATTACTTTGATATTATTATTGTTATTTTTCAATCTGAAAGACTCGTACGCTTGCAACGCGTTCCACTTGGACGTTTGCGACGACAGGTTGAAGAAAATATAATAGTTTATAGTATTTTCTTTTGAATCATTTTCGGCGTTTTGCGACAAACATAACCGCACGTATCCCTCTCTAATCTTTCGTCGCGCGTCTAAAGCGCCGCTCCTTTTCTTGAAAGCGCCCAAAGAAGACGCGAATAAATGATAGGCTAAAAAATCGTGCGGTCCCGTCTTGACTAAATTTCTGTTTTGCAAAACGTTGACCGTTATTAGTTTTAACAACTTTGTTATCGATGGATTTGTTTTTGATGGAGATGTAGTATCAGATGATGGTGGCAGAAGGGATACAAGTTTTCCTTTTTTACCGACCAATGTATTATCATCACCATCATCATCGTGAAATACTTTGACGTACTTCACATCATCGTCATCATCATCATCACTATCACCGAAACCGCCGCCGGTTCGTCGACGGCGACGGCGAAAGTCTAACACTACTGTCTTGAATTCTGATTTGATTCTTATTTTATCATCGATTGATTTCAAAACGTATACTTCGTTAATGAGTGTGCCGGTATATAAATTCTCTTCAGAAGCCATCCTATAAATAGAAGAGACGAGAAAGCGTTTTGCAACCTCATCGTCATCATCGTCGTCGAAAGCCAGCGCCAGGTTGAACTTTTTAACATTTGTTTCTTCTTCTGAATCAATTGAACCCCCCTTTTCTTCGTCATCATCGTAAGCATCGTAATCATCATCATCCTCGTAAGAATTATCAATATCCTCGTAATCGTTATCGTAACTACTACGTGTGCTCATACGACGACGACTTAAACTTCTTAAACTTCTTCTTTGTTCTTTTGCGAATGATGATGATGACGATGATGATGTTTTTTTTCTAACCGCTCCGCCGGCGAAAGAAGTTGACGGCTTCTGAATTGAATTCCAACAACAACAAGGCTTTGACATCATCATAGTTTCTTGTGTATATATTATTAACATGTAGCAGACGACGACGAAGACGACGACGAAGATGATGATGATACCATCGTCGTTTTTATTCTTCTTCTTTTATTCGCGTTGTTTGTTTGCTATTGTTGTTGTTGTTTTATTATAACGATACGATTTTCACCCAATTTGGTATTTGGTTAAGTACAAAACCAAAACACAAAGACCGCGTGTGAATGTTCGGCAAGAGGAAAGTGGGTTCGCGGCGTGCCGCAGAACCCCTTGAAAAAATTATCGAATCTTGCGCATTGCGCAAGAACCGCTTCGCCGAGTCGAAATGCAAGGACTCGGCATCGGCGGTCCCTCGCTGATTTCTTGTTATCAGTGGAGGATTCGCAGGTAAGTGAAGAAAAAAAAGCTTTCTTCACGGACTAGTTTCTAGAAAGAGTTTCATTCAAAAACATATTGATACATCTCTATCTAATTTCACAACATCAAGTTTTCACTTGTTGTTTTGCTTTTTTATTAGTCTAAAAAAGCGAATGTTCTTTCGGCAGGCCCGAGGCAGTGCTTGCAAAGCTGTAGTCGCCTTTTACTACTACAGCAGCGTCCGCTGTCTCATTTCAAAGGCTTCAATCAATTTCTTTCAAATTTCCAACCCGCCAAAAAACGCGCGGTTCTCTCTCTTCTCATTCTGTTTTACACAGACCGCGTGTTATTTTCAATCGGAGGAGGATAAAAGTGCTTTGTAGAAGCACTTACAAAAATTCTCGAACGTCTTGCGACGATCGAAGTTCGGATGATTTTGTTTTCAATCAGCAATTACTCAAGATCCCTAATGGTCATGTCTATGAGTAGTACCCCGAGCGCAAAGATGTTGAAAAAATTCTGCCCGGCGGAGGTATGTGTGTTTAAGTTTTTTCAAGTGTGTAGTTATGTTCGTATCCAAAAATACAACAGTTCTGATGTGTTTTTACATGCGACATTTGGAATGTTCATATACCGCACAGTAATGGAAAGAATTTTACTTTTCCAAGCAATTAAGCTTTGATCAAGTGTAGTATCTGTTCTATTAAAGTTAAACCTTTAATTACGATGTTTACCATCGTATTAGTTTAACCAAATTTTTCTGGAGGGCTGAGGAACCGGGCTTGCTCGGCCTCAGCGAGCGTGGCTTGTCGATTGCATTTACCCGCAAGACGCGCACCTCTTTTTTCTTCTTCTTTTTTTGTTTTACAGCGGCCGTGTTTGAATGTTGTTTTGCATAAATTTTTAGCAAAGAAAACGTACTGCCGTTTTCCAAACTCTTCTTTTTACAGAACATCAAATCAAGAACGTCACAAGTTCATCAAAACAAAGTTTGATGGTATCGTCTCTGATAAAGATGGATAACGAAATCACCGACCAAGACTTAATATTCGAAGAGAACGTGCTCCAAAACCCGTACGTTGAAGACGTTTGGGATAAGTACATTCAGTTCTTAGTATCAACAACAAATTCATCATCAACAAAGCTTCTGACAATTCACGAGCGAGCCGTCAAAGCGAATCCAAAATCGAGAAACTTGTGGTTGAGATATTTACGATGGAGAATGAACGCTTTGAAAACAGCTTCCACTTTAACCTCTCCTTTAGATGAAGAATTAGAACAGCAATACAATAAATTGAACTTGGTGTTTGAGAGATGCATAGCAAACATGGAAAGTCCCGGAGACTTTGAAATTTGGGAGCTGTACATAAAATCGCTGTGGCAAGATCAGTGTTCGGTGACGAAAACGAGACGCGCGTGCGATCGAGCGTTGCAATCGTTAGATATCACGGAACATTCAAAATTTTGGTCCTCTCTTTATTTACCGTTTATTAGAAGTTCAGACAAGATCCCAATCGAAACGGCGTGTAGAGTCTATCGGCGGTATGTACAGTTCGAACCTCAACACGTGGAGGAGTACATTTCGTTTCTCAAGAATCGGGGACGCGTCGCGGAAAGTAGTCAAAGACTGGTTGAAATCTTAAACGACGAGACCTTTGTCTCATTGTTGAATAAATCCAAACATCAAATGTGGCTCGAACTTTGCGATTTGATCACCAAGAATGTTAATAATACTTCTGTCAACAACACCGAAGATGGAAAAAAAATTAACGTCTCGGCCATTCTCAGAACGGCGATTAAAAAGTTTACGGACGAAGTCGGTAAGCTCTGGGCATCGTTAGCGGATTATTACATCAGGAGAGGTTTGTTCGAAAAGGCGAGAGACATTTACGAAGAAGGATTAGAGTCCGTAATGACGGTGAGAGATTTTTCGCTCATTTTCGACGCCTACGCCGCCTTTGAAGAAAACGTGTTGAGTTCAAAAATGATGCAAGAAGAAGAAGAAGAAGAAGAAGAAAACGATGAGATTGAGCTGCGATTAGCACGTTTAGAACACTTGATGGAACGTCGACCGATTCTTTTGTCGAGCGTGATGTTGCGACAAAACCCGCACAACGTGCACGAATGGTTAAAACGCATTTCGCTCTTGTCTTCTTCCTCGTCGAAAGAAATCGTGTCCACGTATTCTTTAGCCATTCAAACCGTTGACGCGAAAGCATCGATCGGATCGATTTCGCAAGTGTGGATAGACTTTGCAAAATTTTACGAAGTGCACGGCGACTTGGACAACGCGAGAGTTATTTTCGAAAAGGCGACGAAATCGCCAAACTTCAAGAGCGTAGACGAACTCGCGACGATTTGGTGCGAATACGCCGAGTTTGAATTACGCAATAAAAATTTCAAGCAAGCGTTGACGCTCATGAAAAGAGTGCTTTTCGTGAATCACAACAAAGAAAAAAGAATAAATAACGCGTCAAATACCACAAAAGGAGAGTACGACGCTCTTCTCGTGCAAGAAAAAGTGCACAAATCGATCAAGCTGTGGATGTTTTATTGCGACTTGGAAGAATCGATTTCGCCGGAAAACGCGAGAATTGTGTACGAAAGGATACTCGATCTTCGCATAGCTACTCCGCAAATCATTCTAAACTACGCGGCTATGCTTCAAGAATCGAAATTCTTTGAGGATTCGTTTCACGTGTATGAGCGCGGGGTGAACCTGTTCAAATTTCCGCATTCTATTGATATTTGGCGCGCGTATTTGACGCAGTTTGTTGATCGATTTCAAGATAAAAAAGTCGAGCGCGCGAGAGATTTATTCGAGCAGTGCTGCGAGCAAGCGCCGCCAAAGGATTGCAAAGAGTTCTTTTTAGAATACGCAAAGTTGGAGGAGCAGTTCGGTCTCTCCAAACGCGCGATGGACATTTACGACCAAGCTTTGACAAAGATGAAATCTGCGAGTGATAAGATTGAGGTGTTGGATATTTACGTCAAGCGCGCGATGGACTTCTTCGGCGTCGGTAAAGTTCGATCAATCTACGAGAAAATCATCGAAGACGACGATGACGACGACGACGACAACGGTACGACAAAGAAAAAGAAGAAGAAGAATCGTTTGGATGATAACTCGACCAAAATCATCTGCGTTAAGTACGCTGAACTGGAGGTTTCTCTCGGTGAAATCGACCGAGCGAGAGCTTTATACACTCACGCGAGTCAGTTCTCAAATCCTGCGCAAGATGGTACCTTTTGGGGTCAATGGAACGACTTCGAAGTCAAGAATGGCAACGAAGATACGTTTCGCGATATGTTGCGTGTGAAGAGATCCGTCGCGGCTTCGTTTTCGCAAATGCACTTCAACATGTCTGTCGTGGAAGTACCAGCCGATGCTTTGGAACCACAAGCCGGAGGAGGAGGAGGAAAAGAAGGCGAAGAAGAAGAAGACTTGATGAAACTGCTCGAGAGAGAAGAGTTGGAGAATAGAAACGCGGCTCCGATTGCTGGATTCGTGAAATCGCATGTGGTTGGCGGTGATCGGGACGACGTTCCAAAGAATCCAGAAGAGATTGATTTAGGTTTTGATGATGAAGAAGAGGAAGGTGATGATGATGAACCAAAAACGTCCGTTCCGTCTGGAGTGTACGGCAGTCTTCTTTCTTCTGGTGGAAAGAAGAGAGAGCGAGAGGACGACGAAGAAGAAGAATAACTTAGCGAGCGTGGCTTGTCGATTGCGTTACGCGCAAGTATCGAGTTTTAGCTTTTAACATGTGTAATACTAGTAGCACGTAAATGTCGTACAGGTACACTCGCATTAACCAAAAAACGGTTTCCCAGAGATTAATTCAATCAAGCAAAGTAACGTAAACGCAGTCATCGCGATTCTACCGTGCGCCATTTCAACCTTGGGCGTAAAATTGCACTTTTCGACGACGAGCATCCCGGGCGTATCTCTAATCCCTTCTAAGCTTTGCGGGTTTGCGTTGTATCCGTTTTGAGGATTAAACTCGAACGGTTTTGTAGACGCATATATGATAGAACCCCCGAGTAGAGCCAATTGAACTAAACTATGCGGGACTTGTTCGAGCAACGACACGTGCTCGGTGACTTCCACCGTGGCGCCAACGCTGAGTCCAACCATACAGACTCGTCCGTTGACAACTTCCGGCAACCAAACCGGGAACCCTCCTTCTTGAGCGAATTTAGAGAAGGCCTCTTTCGCATCGTTACCAGCATCTAATCCTTGCGCTTTCAAAAACTCGTTGTTGTTGTTCGAAGAAGAAGAAGATGAAGATGATGATGACGACGACGACGACGATTCGGCTCTCGTCGTAGTACTAATCTTACTCAAAACGCTCCCTCTCTTCTTCGGTACGGAGGAGATTTTTTGTAGACTTTTCGACGACGACGACGACGACGACGACGACGCGAAAGAGGAGGAAGTCGAACAGAACGACGATGCGGTCGCTGTTGTTGTTGTTGTTGTTGACATCGCGTTACAGGTTTTACAGGTACGAAGAAGAGTTTTGTTGTGTGTGTGAAGACTCGAATTTATTTATCAGCTCTCTCCTCTGGTGAGTGAAATCACCAAAAAAAAATACGCGAAAACAAGCAGACTGGCAAAAAACAAGAAAGACAAAAAAAATTCCTTCATTTTCATACAAAAATACTATCACTCACATGTGGGGACGACCACCGTCTTCGTCTTCCTCTTCTTCTCCTTCCTCTTCTTCGACCAACACGAACGCGCGAAAAGAACGAGGAGGAGGAAAAGGAGGAGAACATCGAATACCACCACCACCGTATCATCGGCGTCCGGCATCGCGCGCGACGACGATAAAGCCAAAGACTTTTGAGAAAAGAAAAAGTCAGCTGAATACTCTTCCTCCTAAAACGCCTCCGGGTCGGTCAAAAACGAGTCTTTCCTTGCACGAAAACCAAACGCGCGGGTCGAGAGAACGCGCGATGCGCGCGCTCATGTCGACGAACAACAACAACAATACTACGAGTAATAATAAAACGACGACGACGACGAAGACACGACATCAGCTTCAACCTCCGCAACGCGCGCAATCGACGATAGGAGTGCCTCCTCGACAGAAAAAAAACGACAGTCTCGGCCCACCAAAACAACACCTTGTGTCCCGTTTCTGCGGCGGAGCGAGACTACCACCACCACCACCGTCTCAAACCAAGCGAGAAGTAACAACAACGAAGCAAAGGAGTACAAACGGCAGAGAAACGGCACCACCGATAGCCCCTAGGCTCAAGCCGAGAGAACCGCCGGTGTTGGCGAAGTATCCGCCAACCGCGACGGCGGCGCAAGGACGAAAACGCGGCGACCAAAGCGTACTCGTTCGAGGAGGACCGGCGAGGACGAAGACACCTTCTTCTTCTCTTCTGGTGACTTCAACTTCAACCGCCGCCGGCGGGAGAAAGATGACGAGGACGACAACAATGACAACGTCGACTGTTTTTGGGCGTCAAAATGGTACAGAAAAACAACGACAGGAAACGATAGGGACGAGCGAGCTCGAGTTGGAAAAACAGTTGAAGAAAAAAATCGAAGAAACGAACGCGTCGCCGGGACGGAAACGAACGCTGTGCAAAGAGGCATTCGACGACGTCGTTCAAAAATCTAACCTCTTTCGAGGGCGTCTTGAACTCATACGCGACGTTATATTTAACGATAATACTAATGCCGAGGATGAAAAGGATGTAAAGTGCCTGGTATGCGCGGAGAATACCCCGACGAAAATACGAACGCTCGAAGACTCTCTACGAATAGAAAAGTTAGAGAGATCAAACGCAAAAAGAGAGAACGCGAACGCGATGAAAACAATCGCAGAGCTACGAGCTGACGTTACGCAGCTCGGTAAGATAATTTCTCGTGTGTTTCGAAATGAAATCAAACCGAACGAGTTGAAAGAAATAGCGGCGAGGTTTCGCGAAGCCGCTGCTTCGTCTGCTTCCTCGGCGTCCGAAGATAAAAACGAAAGCGAAGAAGAAGATGATGATGAAGAAGACAATCAATGGACACCATTACCAAAAACCTCCCAATTTTACGGTCTCCCGGTCGAAGAAATCAGTTGGGGACGAACGTTAACGCCCAGAGTCATGTCGCCGGGATATCCAGTCCCGAAGCTCGATTTCTCGTTCGTCACGAATAGCGTCGACGCCGAAGACGAGGATAGCTTTTGCCGAGAGAGCGCGAGCAGTAGCGTGGTAAGCGACGATAGTTTTTACGACGATCAAGAAGAAGAAGATGATGATGATGATGATACTGTTGTTAACAATAATAATAACGCTGAAAAAGGAAAAGAGGATGATGATGATGATGATGATGATGATGATGAAGACGCCGAAGTCGATCGATGGTTGAACAGTTGACAGACCAAGAAGTTGTCCGTGAGTTAAAAATTTGTCTCGTAGTCTTCTGTGTTAAATAAAACCAAATCTGATATCTCCTGTTCTCCTCCTCCTCAAGATATCTTTATTTCTCGTGTATAAATATTCTTCTTCAAATCGAAAACGCATTTTCCAAAGTAAACTCTCTCTCTCTCTCTCTCTCCACTCGACGACGACGATTACGGCGCGCGTTGAAAACAGAAGGAAACTTGGGTGTTTTATTATTAGTGCTTTTAAAATAGTATAATTATAATTGGTAAAGAATGGCTGCAATGATGACATCGTCCTCTTCGTCATCCGTGATGACGATGGGAGGAAGTATCTCGTCCCGACGAGGATTTACCTCCTCCTCTTCCTCCTCTTCCTCCTCGAGAACAACAACAACAACAACAACATTACAAAGACGACGACGACACCAACAACAAATTATTCACGCCGCTGCGTCCAGCGAATCCATAGAGAAAGCCAAAGAATCTGGGTTAGTTTTAGCCGAATTCGAGAAAGAAGAAGTGATTAAAGTGAGAGAACAGTTGAGAGCGAATCACTCGGAGGAAATCTCTGGCGTCGAGAACGATATCGTGGACTGGTTCGTTCGAGACCGAAAGTTGGACGGCGAAGCGGCGCTGAAAAAAATAGTGAAATACCAAACCTGGAGAGAGGAGAACTTCTCCAAGGAAAGTTTAAACGCACCGTCGGTGATTGAGGAAGGGAAAACGGGGAAAGCGGTGTTGATGAAAGAGAGAGACGTGTTGGGGAGACCGGTGGTGTTGGTGACGTTGATAAAGCACGAAGTCGCGACGAGAGTGTTGGAAGATACGCAGAAATTGTGCGTAAAACTGTTGGACGAAGGGTTGGAGGAGCTGAAAAACGAAGGTTTCGAGCAAGAAACGGTGATGTGCGTGTACGATTTGAGAGGATTTTCCATGAAGAACGCCGACATCGACTTTACAAAGTTTTTCATCTCGTGCATATTCGATTACTATCCGAAACGTATTTCGCAAGTGTTGTTGGTGGAAGCGCCGTTCGTGTTTAAACCGGTTTGGGGGATCATTAAGCCTTTGATGGGTAAATATTCCTCTCTCGTGAAGTTCGTGAAAGCGAAGGAGGCGAACGAGTTCTTCGAATCCGAACCGTTTTAACGACGCGCGATGATAAATATACGATTTTTATACGACGTGATTACAACTGAGCACTTAATTTATATTTTTTTATTCCTCTTCTCTCTTATTAAAGTTTCTTTAACTGGGCCGCGACTCCTGCTGCGTTTGCAGCTTCCTTCAAAGCGCTCGCGGTAGAGACGTACGCTTTCTTCGCCCCGTTCGCATCGCCCGATGCGCACGCTTTCTTCAACGCTCCCACCGTCGAGGTCAACGCATCCGTTCCAAACTCAGACTTGGCCAACTCTTTCTCCCAATTCCCAGACTCCAACTCCGCTCCAGCGCCATAAATCGAGTCTTGATCGATTAAACTACCCGCCTTTGAAATTTTATAAACCGCGAGTTGCAACGCCGCGACGTCGCCGGTCGATCGACCGAGTTTCTCGCCCGCGTATTTCGCCTGCTTGCTTCTCTCGTCCTGTAATTTCGCGTTTCTGTTCGCTTTCGCCTTGGCCAAGAACGCTTCGTCTTCCTCGTCGTTCCCTTGTAAAATAGCCATGGCCGGTAAGGCAGAAAACAACGCCGGCGCGAGCGCGGCGAATTTCATCACCTCTCTTCTCGTCTGTTGTTTCTTTTCATTGAAATTGTTTTGTACTTTATCCGATCGATGACGACGCTCTGACGACGAAGCTGCGCATTTCACGTTGCTTCTTCTTCTCTTGATGTTGGAAGAGGAGGCAGACGAGGAGGAGACGACAGTTGTTCCCAACGTATTATTCGTACCGAGTGCAGCAAACATTATTATTATTCTTCTTCTCTCTTCTTCTTGTTTATTATTCTTTACACCAAATGCACGTCGCGTCTGTCTTCGTGTTTGGGAGAAGTTGAAAGATATGACGAGGCGATGATGATGAGAGTGATGAGACACTTATTAAACGAGTTTTTTGTTCTTCTGATCTTCTGAATCCTCTAAAGCCTAAAATTTTCCTTCTTTTTTTTGTGTTCGCGCGCTTTTTTTTCGTCTTTTTCGTCAGTCAGTAACGCTTCGTTTTTAGTAACCGCTTTAGTAATAAAATCATATAATAATAATGGACATCATGGGCAACCCCGGGGAAGGTGGCGGAGGAGGAGGAGGGAGCATGGGTGGAGGCATGGGAGGCGACCAAGACGCGTTCGCGGAACAGTTCAAACAGTTTTGCATGAAACCGGAAAACAAAGAGAAAGTTCAGGAACATCAGAGGAAAGAAGTCAGGAGAGCGGAAAGAGTCGGACATCGCATCGAGGCGTGTGGATTTCGAGAAAAAGTGCTGGAATCTGATTACGAGGCGCAACAAAACATAGCGCCTTTTATGGAACACAAGTTCTTGAGGAGAATTATCCAGACGTTTTGTAACGACGAACAAGGTGATTTCGGGAAGTGGGCGAAAAATCCTCGCGTGATTGAAATGCTTCAACATGCGAAAGATCTCGTCGATAACGGCTACGTCGACGAAGAGGAGTTGCAATATCGCATGATCGAGTACTTGAAAAACCCAAACGCGGAAGGGCACGCGCAGTTCGATAAGAAAGTCAATCGGAAAGTCAACGTTGAATCGAAAGATTTAGTCGGCGCTTTGAACGAACAGTGCACGTTACGACACGAAGGTAACTTGCAGTACGCGAAGAAAAATTTTGAAGAGGCGAAGGAGAAGTACGAACAAGCTTTGTCGATTATGAATCTCATCAAAGCCGCGGACAGGCAAATGGGCCAATTTGAAATCGAGCAAAACAAGTCGCTTTGTTTAATGAACATCGCGTCGGCGTGCATCGGGATGAAGGATTACGGAGAAGCGATCGAGCGTTTAAATAAAGCCGAAGAGGTTTGGCCGGAACCGCCGGGAAATTTCAAGCTGTACACGAGAAGAGCTCGAGCGCACGTGTACAGAGCGAATTTTACCGAGGCAAAGAAAGATTTACAAACCGCAAAATCGATCGATCCGAACCACGAGGAAATCGAGGAAGTCGAGTGGATGATTGACGCGTTCAAAAGTAAATACGCCAAGGAAGAGAAGGAACGCGCGAGAACTATGTTCAAGTTCCCGAAGGTTTTAATGTCCGATCAAAAGACAAAGAAAAGACCCTCGAACAGATGGCCGCACTCGTACGGATGGTAATCACAGAAGAAGAAGAAGACAAAGAAGAAGAAAGAGTTGGACGAAGGTAGTAGTAGTGGTGGTGGTGGTTAGATGAGAACGAGTATCGAAATTTTGTATGTTTTGAAATATGTATTAAAACACTTCCCGCCAAAAGTTTGTTCACAAAAATGGCGTTTAGAGCAGTCGCGCATCAAAGCACCTTCCTGTTGCGCAGATGTATCATCGGCAGAAGCAGTAGAAACACTACTAATAATTATAACAACAGAAAAGCGATGATGATATCCACTTCTTCTTCTTTGTCTTCTTCTTCTTTTTTATCGTCGTCGTTCCTCCTCAAAGGGCGGACGAGCGGAAGTTTGTTCTGCAACAGAATGATTCGAATGCCGCAACGCACAAAACACATTCGTTTGGGAAACAAAAATCACAAAATCTCGACATCGACAACAGCCGCGTTAGGAGGGGGATCCTCCTCGTCCGCGGGGAAGACGAAACAACGATATTTGTGCCAAGATTGCGGCGAAGATTACTCGCAGTGGTACGGCCAGTGCCCCGGGTGTAAAGCGTGGGACTCCATGAAAGTCTTTCGAGAACCGATTTCAAACGCGAACGGGGGGTCGAATAAAGGAAAATCTGGAGGCGGAGCTGGCGCGGCGGCGGCGCAACGCGCGCAATCGAACAACACCGACAGGGAACTGAAATCGTCCTCGTCTTTGATTTTCAAAAGAAATAGTAACAGGAAAAGCACGGTTAATGGTGGGTGGGTTTCGGACTCGAACGCGCCGCGCGCGTTGAAGGAAGTATTGAAACCGGAATCGAAAAACTCGAAGAATATGCGTCGAGTACCTTTGCCGGGGACGTTGGGTTCGGAAATTGAACGCGTTTTAGGTGGCGGCGTCGTGCCAGGTGGTTTAGTATTAGTCGGCGGTGACCCAGGCGTCGGGAAGAGTACAATTTTATTGCAGTTGGCGGGACTTCTCGGAAAAGAAGCGACCGAGACGGCGAAAAAAGTAAAGAAAGCGACGAAGACGAGCGAGGAATCCGAAGCGGGAGAGGAATCCATGGAGGAAGTGGAAGCTCTGTTCTCTGGAGGTGGCGTTTTGTACGCGAGCGGCGAAGAATCCGTTGAACAAGTCGCGTCGAGAGCTGAACGCATGGAGATTAATCAGGACGGCGTGTATTTATATTCCGCGACGCGTTTAGAAAATATCTTAGATGCCGTGAACCGATTAGAACCGTCGGCGTTAGTCGTCGATTCAATTCAGACTGTATTTTTAGAAGATGCTACCGGGTCTCCTGGATCGGTGAGCCAAGTTAGGGAGTGCGCGACGGCGTTGCTACACGCCGCGAAAACGTCTGGCATGCCCGTGTTCATAGTTGGTCACGTGACCAAATCCGGAGATATCGCCGGTCCTAGAGTTCTCGAACACATCGTAGATGTAGTTCTGTACTTAGAAGGTGACGCCGACAGAGCCGTGCGTATTTTGCGCGGGCATAAGAATAGGTACGGTAGCACAGACGAAGTTGGCGTCTTCCAAATGGCCGATCAAGGTTTGGTCCCGGTGCCGTCGCCATCCGCTCTCTTCTTGGGTGAACGTATTATTTCTGACGACGTTAGCGCGGCCCCGACTGTTACTTTACAAGGATCTCGACCATTCATGCTGGAAGTTCAAGCGTTATGTAACGATAGATCGTCGACTTACGACGATGAAGAGGGCAATAACTCGGGTGGTGGCATGGTTGCGCCGGCCGTGCGTACGGCAGTCGGCTTGAAGTTTGAGCGCATGCAGCTACTTCTCGCTGTGCTAGCAAAATTTGTTTTAGGAAGGAGAGTTCAACGCAACGATATTTTCGTGAACGTCGTGGGCGGTTTGAAACTAGACGATCCCTCGACCGATGTTGCGGTAGCCATGGCGATCGCTTCTTCCTTTCTAGAAAGGCCGTTGCCGTCTGATATGTGTTTTTTTGGCGAAGTTGGTTTGGGAGGAGAATTGCGGCCCGTTATGCAAGCAGAAAGACGCATCGCAGAAGCCGCGACGATGGGTTTCAAACGAGTGCTCATGCCCTTTACTGGAGCTAACGAAGAAGCTGGAAGAAAACAAGGCATGGAGATCATCAAGTGTAACACTCTCGCAGAGGCAGTAAAAGTTGCGTTAGGCGCAGATCCCGTCGGTAGAAAGAAACAGATTCCATGGAAGAAAAGATGATAATTGAAAGGAATCGGTTGTACAATGTAGAATAGATTTAAAATGTTGATTTGTGTGTTATATTTTTGCGCGCGAAATTACTTTCGCGTGCGGGAAGATTTTCTAGTCGCTTTCACGGGAGTCGCCGCGCTCTTCTTCTTTGCCGTGGCCGCTTTTGGCTTTTTCGCTACTTTTGTTGTTACTGCTGTTTTTGTTGTTTTCGTTGCTGTCGCCTTCTTCGCCGCTACCGCCGCTTTTGGCTTTTTCGTTGTCGTCGTTTTCTTGACCGGGACCGTTTTCTCCACTGCTTTCGCTTTGGGTTTGCGACCACGCTTCTTCGGCTCTGGGGCATCTTCTTCTTTTGTTCTGGGGTCGATAACTTTCTTTGGCGACGGTTGCGCTGTCGCCAGAGCTACTGCCTTTGCGGCCGCTACGTTCGAGTCGTCGTTTCCCCAGACCCGCGATTTGCGTCTTTGTGTCGTGGCCGTAGAAGGAGGAGGCGTTTTCTTTAAAGCAGAAGTTGGAATAGGAAGTTCCATGGATGCGCGACGCTTGAGCGAAGGAACATCTTTCTCTTTCTCAACTTCGGAGAGAGGAGCACTGTTGGTATCTTCTAATCTTTTCATCGCTCGACTCAGCGGCGACTTGTTCTCTTCAAACGGTTTCTTTGCCACTTTTGCCGCGGTGGACTTTTTTACTACACTTTTTTCCTTCGAAGCCGACTTCGGAGCGGCGGCTTCCGGCGGTGAAAACTCTTCGTGCGAGCCTCCAATCAACGGTTTCAAACAAGAGTGAGCGTATTGCCCGACACCAAGCACACCAGCACTCGTGGCTTTCTTTACGCTTTGCAAAAAGCCCGCTCCCATGGTAGCGGAGGCGTTGTTTTCCACCTTGGCTTTCTTGGCGTCCACGGCATCGACATGGCTCCTATTTTTCGGTGTCTTCTTCATCGACGTCGTTGGACTAATCGCCGGCGTTGTTGATTCTTTCTTGGCGGTTGGCGGTGTTGCTTTCCTCGAAGGCGATAAAAGCGATGAGAAAAATGTTGGCGAAACCGGTCCGGAACTCTTTCGTAGTTTTGCTTTTTCCTTTTCGAGCTCTTTCTCCTTCTCAGTCAACGCGCGCTTTTCGAGCTCGACGGCTTCACACGCTTCTCTATGTTGCGCCGCTAATTTTTCTGCCGTTTTCTTCTCCTTCTCTTCCAACTTTTTCTTCGCGTCTTCCTCCTTTTCGCGAAGTTTACGTTCCTTCTGTTCAGCAGCTTTCTCTTTGGCAGCTATTTTTTCAGCGGCTTCCTTCTCTCTCGCCTGCAACTTTCTTTGGACTTCCTTTTCTTTTTCTGCAATTTCTCGCTCTTTCTCCGCGGCAGCTTGTGAACTCGCTTTGTCTTGAGCGGCCAACTTACGCATGTGCTCTTTCTCTTTCGCCGCAATCTCTCGCGAGAGCTCTTTCTCCCTCGCGTTAAGCTCAGACTCCTTCTCCGCTGCTTCCTGCAAACGTTGATCTGCTTCATATTCCAAGCGTTGTTCTAACTCCGCCTGTTTCTTTGCAAACTCTTTTTCTTTTCGCGCCAGCTCTTTCGCATCGATCTTCTCTTTCGCTAAATATTTTGACTCGAGCTCTTTCTCTTTCGCTAAATACTTTGACTCGAGCTCTTTTTCTCGAACGGCTAAACTCTTCGTCATTTCCTCTCTTTCTTTCTCTAAAGTTTTCGCCGTGTTCGAAGTCTCTTTCTCTTTCTTTCCGATTTTCTCGTGCAGCGATTTCTCCAACTCGGCGTTCTTCTTCAAAAGCTCCTTTTCCAAGTTTTTCTCCTTCGTCACGAGCTCTTTCTCTCTCGCCGTGAGCTTTTCGCTCTCGCTCTCCAGTGTCTTTGCTTTTTGCGCGTATTCTTTCTCATTTTTGGCAATGTCTTCCTTGACCAATTTCTCCAACTCTGCTTTCTTCTTCTCGAGCTCTTTCGCCATCGTCTTTTCCTTGGCTTCGAGCTCCTTTTCTCGCGCCGATATCTTCTTCGTCGCCTCCCCAACATCTTTTTCTCGTTCTTTCGCGGTTTGCGAGCTTTGTTTTTCTTTCTTTGCGAATTCCTCTTTCAGCGCCTTCTCTTTCGCGATAAAATCTCGTTCTTTCGCGGCGAAATCGCTGAGTGCTTTCTTGTGCTTTTCCTCCACTTCGTCCACGCGCGCTTGGAGTTTCTCCGCTAACTTCTCTTTTTTCCCCACCTCTGCCTCGCGAAGATTCAACTCTTTCTCGAACTCTGTCCCAGCTTGCTTCAACTTGTGAAGTTTATCCGCCTCGAGCTTTTGGATTTGCACATCCTGTTTATGAATTTCGTCTTGTTTCGCGAGGATGTCTTTTTGTACGCCGTTCAACAGGTTCGTTTGCTCCTTGCGCAAAAACGCCTCTTGCTTCAACTCTTTGCTCTTATCTTCCAGCTGCGTTTCCAATTTCACGATTTGTTCTTCTTTGTACCCGAGTTCTTTCGCAAAGTCGTTCATCTTACGTTTTGCAGTTTCCAAAGCCGGTCGTTGCTCGTCGTTCAATTTTTTCAGCTTTTTCTTCTCCGCCTCGAGCGCCTCCGCTTCCGCCGTTTTCTCCTCCAAAGCTTCTTCCAAATCCGAGAGTTCGTTCTCCAACTTCTTCATCTCTTTCTTTGCTTTGGTATTTGCGCTCTCCAACGCTTCCACTTGATGCGAAATCTCTTCGAGATTCTTCTCCAACTGCGCGTTTCTTCGCGACATTTTCGTGACTTCGTAGTCGTTTGACTCCAACGAACGCATCTCGTCTTCCAGCTCTTTCCTCCGCGTTCTCTCGTGCTCGTGACTCTTCTTCATTCTCTCCAGTTCCTCTCTCGTTTTCAGCCACTCTTTTCTCTTCTCTTTGAACTCCTCGTCCGCTTTCGCGCACTCTCGATCGAGCGTCTCTTCCATTTCTTCCCAATCTTTCTTCTCTTCCAACAACTCCTCCACGTCCAAACGAAGTTCCTCGCATTCCATCTCCAACGCTAAACACCGTCTGTTTAATTGCTCGGCTTCGCCTCTCGAGAGATGGTTCAAGTCCATGGAAGGCGTGTTTCGAAACGCTTGCATCATTTGCAAAGCCGTGTTGTTTTTATTGTTGTTGTTGTTGTTGTTGTTTGGCGTCGTGCTCGTCATTTTGTTGGGAGAAGAGAGAGAGAGAGAGAATGGGGGGACAGAAAGACGTTTGAAATTCAGACGCTCCTCCAATTCGCTCTCGCTTTCTTTTCTCTGTTGTTGTTTACTTTTCACCAACGAAAGAAACGTGTCGTTGTTGTTGAGAGTCTTTTTGTTGAAGTACTTTTCCGTTCTCTGTTTGTGTGTGCGCGTGACTTCACTTCGTCCCCAGGCGTGTGTGATACTCTAAAGAGAGAGATTAATTTCAAGCAGAAGAAGAATATGATATGGAGAGAGTTGAGGTCCACTTGAGAGAAAGAAGAGCAAAAAAAGGAGAGTTTTTTAGAAGGGTGACACTTTAGAAGAAGACAAATCTAACGAACTAACTAATAAAAACTATACGACTAAATAGACTAAGTACGACTTTCACTTCTCTACTTTTTTGAGGGTACCAAAAATTCGGTCCGGCCATTGGAACGGGAACGCGTAGTTGACGTTGAAATGTTTATGATGCAAGTCATGAAACCTCGCTTCGTAGGAGAAGAGAAACCAAGGAAAGCGAAAATCCACCCCCGAATGGTCGAGAACGCCGAATACACCTACTATCGCCATGTACAACAAGAACGACTCTTTCGGTAAGTTTTTCACCACAAACGCCGGCGAATATAAAATACAATAATACCCGATAGCCTCCAAAGGGTGAATGAACAAGTCGCAGTATACCACCGGGCTTTTGTATTCGTGATGGTATTTGTGCATCCGCGTATAAAAATATTTGTAGTGCATCAATCGGTGCCAAGGATATTCCAACGTCGACTGTAACAGCAGCGCATAGAACAAGCCGATACCTATTTCACACGCGCTCGTATCGGTACTCATAATCGTGGATTCTTTCAAGCTCGATTTTCCCCGCACGGTGAGCTCTGTAACCACCAAAGCGAAGAGACTTGAAACGACTAAATTCAGAGTTGCAAACGTCTTGTGTTTCGAGTGCCTCTGCGTTGTTGATGCTGTTGTCGTTGCTCCTGCGCTCGAGAAGAAGAAATCCAGCAAAGGAATAGAAAGTACAAAGAAGCTGTTGTTTTTATGACTTTGTTTAATCCCAGGCCATTTGTTCCGTCCGTTAGGTTGTATCTTCCACGAGCGTTCCTGTTGGCTTTGCTTTCTGTAGAACCACACTTCAATTAAACCGCTCAGAATGAAATACCCAAAGAACTGCGCGAAGAACGCGCAGTAACTCAAAGCGTTCAGAGTGTGGTGTTCTTCTCCTTTCAACATTTTCTTCTTCCGGGTTTCATCGAACGAGATAGAGTTTTATGCGTGCGGCAGTCAGTAAAGGTTGTGATTAAATTGTTTGAAGAGTGCGAACAGAAGAAAAAAACATCACAAAAAACTCAACTGACTTTTGAAGAAGAGATGTTGTTTGAGGTGAAGGTTTCCGAGCCAGTGGCAAAGTCGGTGAACAACAAAATCGTACAGTTCTATCCCGTGAAGACTGAAATCGTCTCTTTGGATGAGAACAACGAAGATGGTGATGATGAAGTACAATATCGCGCGATGGAAAAAGAGTATAAAAGTCAAAGAGCATCTTCACCGTTCGCGTGTTTTCGAAGATTCTCTCAGTTTCGAGAGTTGCACGCCTTCTCTTCGACGAAAGGTGCACGATTACCTCCGTTTCCTCCGAAAGTATTAATCGTCTCTCCGCAACACTTAGAAGAGAGAAGAGCAGCTTTCGAACAGATTTTGAACACAATCATGAACGACAGGACGTTGAATGCTTTGCCAGAAGTCTCGTCCTTCATTGGTGCCTTGCAGATATTGGAAAACGCGGGAGATACGAACTGGACGATACCGAAGGGTGATAAGAACGGGAAGAATGGTAGCACTGGTAATAAAAGCAACGGTAAAGCGAGCGGGAACTACGATACCACGCCTCAGGGAAGAAAGAGCAACGGCTTTGATGGCTACGATTCGTGGGAGGAAGAAACGCCGATAGTAACGAGTAGCTCGCGTTCGCAACAAAAATCGTTGGAAGAGTTTCACCTTTCGAGCGCGGCGCTTCACAAGACCATAGCCGCGTCGCCGAGTCCACTAAAGTTTACTCCAACAAGTGAAGATAAAAATGGGAGTAGTCCAATGGGAATGACATCAATGTTGACATCACCAACAACGACAACAACGACAACAACAACATCGAGCGAGAATCCGGTTACTTTGGAATCACAACAACAACAACAACAACAACAACAACAACAGCGCACTTTTGATGGCCTCGAGGCACGCGAAGCGATCAAACTTGGCGATGTTGCATCTTTAGAAACTATTATGGGTAGCGGACAAGTCGATCCGAATTATCGTGACGGGCACGGATTCACCCTTTTAATGTTGGCGGCAATGTTCAATAAGAAAGAGTGCTGCTTAGCATTACTCGCCTCGGGCGCTAGAAAAGAGTTAGTCAATAGGGATAACGAAACTGCAATAGATTTAGCTCCAGTTTCGCTCGGGAACATCATTAGGCAATATAAATAGCAAAACGAAATAGAATCTCTAGTTTACTACGTACAACGCGCAAATCTAATAATACATAAAATCTTCCTTCTTCTCCTTCTCCTTCTTCTTTAAGCGAGTCCTAATAACTTTAAAGTCGCCGCTGAATTTTTTTCCATGCCGGAACCGCTGGCGATAGCATTCACATATTCTGTTTCGAAAGCTTCTTTAACGATATTAACGAGTTCGTCGCCGTCGGAAAGGACGAGCGCGAGTCTGTGATTGTTCACCGGATGCATCTTCGTCTTTATTCTTTTCTTTCTTTTTGTAGCCGCATCCTCTGCTTGTTTTTCTGAAGCATAAACTACAATCGAAGCTTGATCGACGTCGTGTGTCCAACTTCCGGTGTGAATAGTGATATCTGCTTCGCTCTTCAGCGCTCCTTGAAGTAAGAGCGTCTTATATTGTCGCATCCAATTTGCACTCCTCGATGGTCGAATACTTGCGGCGAATAAATCTACTTGCGGGCAAAACGCTAAAACTCTCGTCGCGTGCTCGGCGAACGCTAAAGATGCAGTCGCGCCCATCGAGTCGCCGAGATATAAAACTTTCGAATATTTCGAGCATATATCTTCTAATCGTTTGCTCCGTTTACTCACTTCGTCTTCAACGTTTCCAGTCATTTTGTTCCCCGCGTACCAACTTCTTTCCACGTCGCAGACGTACAAGACGTCGTAGCTCTTTCCTTCGCTTTCCCCAACTCTTTTCCGCAATTTCTTCAACAAACCGCCCCAGTTAGGCACTCCTGGCGCGCTACCAAATGATACGATCAAGACAGGGGCTCTTTTGGAATCATCTAAAGCTGATCTATTACCATCCCATTTCACGAGTTTAAAATACCCCGCGTTATCGCTTCGATTCGGAACTTCCGCGACGGTAATTGCGCTCATATTTTCGAAACCACCGCCTATTTTTCGAGCTTGCTCTGTATCTATTCCTAAAGTCTTCAGCATTCTCGCATCTTTCATGTTTTGAATAAACGCTTCGAGTTCACTTTTATCTAAATTTTCGTTGTTTTCAATCCACAACTGTCGCAAAGATTGGGATTTTTGAAGTTCTTTTGGTAGGGAACGCAAATCGTTCGAGTACAACCACACGGACGTGAGAACTGGTAAATTCCTCAACTCTTCCGGCACTTGTTGAATTCTGTTCTCCGCAAGGTTCAAGCTTCGTAATCGCTTCAAATTACCCAACGACTCAGGAATGCTTTTCAACCTGTTTCCTTGTAAACTGAAAGTCTCCAACGCTTTCAAAAACTGAAAATCGTTCCCGTTGGCGGATAGATCTTCGATGCAATTGCCGTGCAAATCGATATCGGAAAGATTAGACATCTTTCCTAGGTTTGGTAATTCAAGCAGTTGATTTCCAGGTACGCTCAGTTCTTCCAAAGCGACGAGTTGGGAAAGATTTTCCGGTAACTTTCGTATCCGGTTCCCGGCGACGGAGAGGTTTCGCAAAGATTGGCAACTGCATATGGACTCCGGTAAGCTCTTCAATAAGTTTCCATGCGCCCATAATCCTTGCAATCTCTTCAATTTTCCTACGGATTCCGGTAGCTTCGTCAATCTATTCCCGGCTAATCCTAATCGTTCGAGCAGTTGCAAATCCCCTATTTCATCCGGTATGTGGTATATCCTGTTGTTTGATATTTGCAAGTCCGTCAAAGGCGCGTCGTCGTTCGTAACGTCGAATATTTCCATCGGAAATTCCGTCAAGTCCAATCCCGTCAAGTCTAACCGCCCAGTCGAACGAGATTTCTTGATTCGTCTGGAAACCAGTTCGTCCAACTGTTCGTTTTCCTCTGTGTCCGCATCGTCTAAAATGCTCACTCGTTGCACAAAGGAATTGGACTTTTCTCGTCGTCCTCCTTTTCGTCGTTCGTTGGCGACGCGAGGATGATGCCGTTTGTTCTCCGTCATCGTACGCGTCGTCGTCTTCATCGACGACATCGTTGTTGTTCGCATTCTCTGGCTACTATTACTACTGCCTCTCATCATCATCGCGTATATATAGAGAGAGTGGTTTGTGATGGATATAAAACCTGAAATTCTCTCTTTCGAGCACCACGCAGTTTTCCCACAAAAAGAAAGGAAAGAAAAAAATTCGAAAACTCTTCAAAAACAGACACAGAAAGCTTCGAAAATAAATTAATGTCATCTTCGGGGGCTGCTCTTCGAAAAGACTCTGGTCGAACGGCGACGACGACGACGACGACGACGACCGCAGGAGGACAAGGAGGACAAAAGACAAAGTCATCATCTTCGGGGGCTCCCTCGTCGCAGGAGGTGTCCACGCCTTTGGAGTTGAACAAGTTTCTCTCCTCTTCTTCTTCTTCGTATTATTTGCCCGAGTCGATTCAAGCCGTGGAGAGATGTTTGAAAGAAAACCGAGAGAATTTGAGAGAGTTTTTCTCGACGTGTTATCAGACGCTTCTGTGGCAGATATTCAACTTTGACGAGAGCGGGAGTGGATGGTTACAAAGCGTGTACAACATGCGATTGCAAGCGTTGAATTATTCCGCGACGAGCAGTGCGTCCGGGACAACACCGGGAGGAACTGCGGGAACGAATAACGCATCTCATACGTCTTCTTCCTCGACTTTGTTGAAGAAAAAGAGAGAAAACGAAGCAACGGTGCATCTTTTGTTGAAGTTTTTGAGTCCCGACGGACCTTTGATGAAGGCGATATTCTCGGCAGATTCGAATAATTTGGTCCAATTCGCGTTTCCGTTGGAGCGCTTGCCGTCCAAGACGCAGAGAATGTTGCAAACGCAACAAGGGGCGATGGAATTAAATCGCAACCCGTTGTATAGGGGGAAAATAAAACAGGATCAAAACGGACGGTTTCAAGTGCATTTGGGACTGTATCATTACTTTCTCTTTTGGAACGCGTATTTTGTCCAAAGAGTTGGAAACATAACGAGTAGGTCGGGAGGTTCGTCGTCCTTACACCGCTCGTCGTCGCTTTCACACCAACAACAATACATGCAGCAACACCAACACTCGCACAGACCGACACTCGCGCAAACGCACGACGTACTTACTCCTGCATCCTCTTTGAGAGGATGGCCAAACTCAACGTTATCATCGATAAAGAATTCTGCGCTGCATCACACGATAAGGTCTGGTGGTGGAAACGGTGCAAACGGGAGCGGCGGCAGTGGTGGTGGTCCAGCTGGTTTGAACGGTAGTGGAGGAGCATCGATGAAAAAGAACCACCATCCGTATCAAGACTTGCTCATTTCGCACCTCGAATATTTCTTCAAGCCTCGACAAACGGACGATGCAAACGAGAAACTAGGAAGTAATGTTGTCACGGAAGGTGAAATGATTGTAAACGTTCTCATTGAGTTTTGGTTGAGTGAAAGCGACATCTCTAGCGGGTCGAGGTATTTGTACAATCCTCCGGACGACAACTTAGTCAACGCCGTCACGCTTTTGGTTTCTTATTTGGGAGAAAAAGAATACAGTTCTCCTGCATTTTTGCGCACACGAGAGGGTTTGAAGCGTCCGTTGTATAGATTTTTACGCGAAGCTTTCATGTTGTGGCCGATTGAATCGACGAAATCGCTCGAACCGATCACGAATTTATGGGCCACTTACATCATGCCTTGGTGCAAAGAAAACGTTCCTTTCTCGCACAAGCCGCAGGATTCAAAGTACATGTCTCATCTTCTAGGGAACGTTCCGTTTTACCATTACTTGATGAAACACTTTCTAGAACTGTGTTGCAAGCTCGTACCGAGCGATCCCGAAGGCACGGCGCTCATTTTAACGCGAGTATTTGAAAATCTCGTGCAGTCTCCAGACTTGGTTCTCGTTCTCAAAGCTCTCGAGGAAGGCTTTAATAAATACATCGAGGATCCTTTGAAAGCGACTGCCAATCGCATCAACAATCAAGAAACGTTGACTCCGTACGATCACATGTTTCCAATCATTCAAAATCAGCTCGAATATTGGGATCCCCCGGCGTTAAAGCCGGAAAACGAGCTCGGCGGTTCTAGAACCCCCGCGGGAGCGCAACAACACACTCCTCTTAGAAATAGAAGTAGCCGATTAGGGGGTAACGCTGGATTATTCAATTCCCCGCTATCGAGGAAGAAGCTTGGCATGATGGGCACACCAGGAGGCAGAACGCCCATGAGAGGCCAACAAAATCAACACGACGAGTACCAACTGCAAAAATTGATCATGTTTGATTTAGGTCCCGAAGGTTTACCTCAAGTAACGATTGCTCTTTTGGTACGTCTCAGTCGCGACGTCCAGGAATCCTCCTCGGGTAGCATTCTCAGGAAGCTCGTGCCACAATTTCGCAAATCAGCATTTGACTTGCTTCCCTTGGAAAAGTTGGACGACGTCTCGCTCCTCAAAAACTCCGCCTCGCAAGTTTCGGCATCGGCGAAGAACGTCGCGAAAAATGGCGGTGCTTCGTCGTTCGAATGGAATAAAAAATCGAATATCAAAAGCGCACGCGATTTATACGTTGGCGATTGGATGCAACGACCTATTGGTGAGACAGAGTTTGGTCCTTTGGTGAGGATACTCGTGTATCTTTCTCAATTTCTGAACACCATTTTACACTTTGACGGTACGCGAAATGAAACCGTGGACCAGGAAGATATTTTCGCGCTCGTCACCAAAACGTGGAACGAGTGCCCGAACAAGAAAGACTATTGGTGCGTAATTAAAACGGTCTGTTCAATTGCAAAAATCGGAGTTCTCGGTGTTATCGATCTCGCTCTCGGTCTTTTACGCCGAAGAGGTTTTCGAGTCAACTTGAGATTCATGGCAGAGTACTCCATGATGGTTCTGTTGTTCATCGGGTATTACATTCTCAAGTTCTTGTTTCGAGTGTTATTCTTTTAAAACTGCCGTCGTACCACGGTACCAGTAATTCAATTGATAATATACATTCCTATTGCGCGCATACATTTCTAAATAATCTAATAATATTACTACAATTACGCTACAGTGTGCGGTATGTTTCTATCACGTGCTTTTCTTCACATCGTCCTTTTTCCAAAACTGCACTTTCTTCTTCAGTTTCTTCGCCCACTCCGGCAACTTTCGAGGTGGCGGAGGTGGAGGTGGGATCCAGCGATTTGCTACCTCGCGATGGAACACGTATATTAATTGTCGAAATCCAAGAGTAAAGAAGAAACTCAACACGACGGCAATCATAAGTAAAAGAATAGTTGCCGACCGCTCGGTGACAGTTCCAACGTCCCAGACGCGCTCGAACGCGGTTCCAGTGACCAAACCCTGCGCGGCACCTCCAAGCGATGCGGGATCAGCACCAACCGGAGGAAGCAAGACAGTTGCTAAGCTTGGCACGAGAAGGGCGAATAATCCAATAATTAATCCGACGACGCTCGATGCAATTGCAGATAAGTAAAAGAACGTCTTGAGAAGCAAAATTTTCCGACCGAGCATGAGTTCGGTGCTCCGTTTCAAATTCTCTCCGCCTTGTTTACCTTCAAATATTCGAACGGGAACGCAAAGAGCCAAGTCTAAACACCTCATTAACCCCAAATACGGAATAGGAATGGTAATCATACCGTTCCACGCGATCGAAAGCGTTCGGCGCAAGTCTATTATGAGAATCGATTTGTACAGCTCCAAACCTTGCTTCAAAACGCCGTACGCGTACTTTGGTTTAACTTTCGCGTATGTATTGTCGTCGCTGTTATCATCTTCTTTTTCTATCGTTCCATCTTCTTCCTTATCACCAACGTACGCGTTTTTAAACGTTGCAATACGAACGAGAAACTGACACAGAAACTTCCACGCCTGCGTGGCGACGACGAACGTCGCCGCGATAACTTCCACCTCGTGCACCTGTATCAAAGCTAAGAGGAACGTCCCTCCGAGATTCAACGCTTGCGCGAAAAAACCAGCGACGAAGACGAGCGTCACGGTCGGTAAAAAATCTCTCGAAGATATTCTCAAAACTTCCCCGATGATTGCTTTCGCCGTCAACTCTTTCATACTATTTATTTGTTCTCCTCCTGCTGTTTTTAGGGGAATTCGTGGTTCCGCTAACGGATACACCTTTATTACCTCTGAAGAAGATATCTCTCCTCCCGTTTTAGAAACTTCCGCACCATTTTCGTCACCACCCGCAGTTGTTGTTGCTGCTGCTGCTGCTCTTGCCGCCCGAGCGATGATGATCACGCTGTTGGGGACATTCTTCGTCCTCCCAATCATCAAAGAAAAAAGCTTCTTCTTCCCCTCTCTTCTTCTGGAAAAAAAAGATGATGATGATGACTTTTGATGATGATGATGAGAGCGACGATGAGGAGGAGGAGGACATTTTTCCATCATCGAAAAGGAGGAAAAAGAGGACGAGGAGGAAGAGATCATCCTGTTGTTGTTGTTAGTCATCGTCATCATCATCTTCGTCGTGGCAGTGGTGGTGGTAGAGTAGTGGTGGGGGGTGGTTACGATGAGACTCTTTTTAGAATAACTGCCAGCTGTGGTGTAAAAAAAGTTCAAAAATACGAAAAAAGGAGGAAAGAGTGACTCATCACAAACACAAATCTCGATTTTAAGACCCCTCGTTACTTTTTTCTTCTCATCGTCGCGATAAGTCCTTCTCCAGAGAGAGAGAGAGAGAGAGAGAGACACGCACACATCCGCGGATAAAGAGCGCTTTACGACGGGTTTCGTCTTTTTTTCTCCTCCGTCTTCCTCGTCTGAAGAATAACATCAGAAGAAGAATAAGAAATCATGAACGTTCATCACAGAACAACGATGAACGAGAACAACAACAACAACATCTTCTCCTCGCTCTTAGATAGAGGAGGAGGAGAGAATTTCATCAACAAGAGCAACAGAGCGCAACAAAACAGAGGCGCGTTAGGCAACATCACGAACAACATCAACAACAACAACAACAATAGCAGCAGGCACAAGAATAGTACAAGTAATTTTGCGACGACAACAACAAAGAAGACGAGCAACAAAAATAGTATTCAGATTCAGATTTTACAGAGAGACGTGGAACGATTGGCTCGACTGGAATGTCACGAGTTCGAGTCCATCGCGGAAAGGAATAGCACGAACAGTAACGCCGAGGATCGAATCATTTTAGGTAAGATAATGGAAGAACTCATCGTGGAATACTCTGAGAGAGAGCAACCGCACTCGTATTACTACAAAACGTTGCGCGAAGCGTCGAGCCGAGCGAGTAGCGAACGCGATGACATTTGCAGATTCAACTTTTAACTTTGTTATACTATACAGCGAGTATTGCTACGATTCTTATTAATTATGTTATGCGCTATTATTTCCTACTTTGAATCCGCTTCTCTGCGGCGTCTGCTAACTGAGTCACTTCGGTCAATAATTTTTTCAGCACCGCTTTCTCCTGTTCCGCGTACACGAGCTTTGCTGTCGATTCTTCTTCCGCTATTTTGGCTATTTTATTGTTATTCGATTTCGACGGTGACTTTGTTGGTGACTTTTTCGCGGTAATCTTCCCACCATTCGTCGAGAGCGGCGGTGGCTGCGGCGTTCTCCTCTTCAAAGCGTCGTACGCCACCTGGTCGTGTGCTCGCTTTCTCGCGACTTCTGCCGCGCTGAGCAAAGCTTCCCCTAACTGATCCACCGCGTTTGGCTTTATCAAACCGTGCAAAATCGGTTTCTTCGTCTTTAAAAAGTGAGGGCTCGCGCCTCCTTTCGCGGCGAAACCCATCGGAGATTTCTGCGGCACGTACGCCTCTTGTTTCATCGCGCCTCCGTTTGTTTTATTGACGTCCATCTGCAACCCGGGCGCGACTAGTAAACTCGCATCCGACCCGGCTGGCATGAATTCTTGCTGACTCGCGATCGCTTTGTGCGCGTCCGACCCTTCAAAGTTCTTACAGTCCAAGCATCTGCACATGTCCGAACAGAAAATAGACGCTTGAAAACACTCGCAATACTTCTTCAAGCAGCCAGATTTTTTACAGTGACACCCTTTATTGTGCTTCTCGTCGCCTTCTCCGCCATTGAGAGTCGGCAATACTTTCGGTCTGAACGCGTTTGGGTTCCTCTCTAAAGTCGCCTCTACGGCTTCTTGTCTTTGCACCGAGTTTTCCACGTTATTTTTACATTCTACGCAGTTGCAGTTTTGCAAACAGTACTGCCCAGAGGCGAAACACTCGCAGTATAATTTCAGACACCGAGAGTTTCTGCAGTTGCACGTCTTACGATCGGTTTGAATGTTGGCGTTATTCAACGGCAAACCACCCTCCACGGGTGGAATCATTTCTCTTTATCTGTTTCTGCTTCTGCTTTAAAAGCGTTTGATCGTCCGTATCAAAACCTTCTCTTTCTCTTGAAGAAGAGGTCAGGTTTTTCGAAATTCAAATTTCACCTCCGCCTCCCAATTCTACCCTCTTGTCTCTTCCTCTTTTCTTCGTATATTCTTACGCGCGTTGATTTATATCTTAAGAGATCTCGCACCAACTGAGAGCGCTTTCACCCTCTTCCTCTTTCACTCTCTCTGGTTGATTTCCTTCTCTTCTCTTACTGATACGAACGAGTTTCTTGTGTGAAGAATATATAATAATTTTCTTTTCGAGAGAAGACCTCTTGCGTAATTCCCGCCTGCTCTGCTTATGTTTTCGTTTTTGGAGGAAAAGAAAACGAGGAGGAGGAGTGGTGAAAAAAATTTGATCGTCTGCACAAACAACTGCGAACTAAGTAAACTACACACCCTCTCTATCTATATTCTCTACATTCAAAAGCGATCAATCTCTTCTTTTGCCTCTGCCATCCCACGTCTCCTTTTTGGATCTCTGACTAACAGAGAAGACAAGACCGTCGCGAACTGCGCGTCGTATCCTGGACCGCCCTCCGTATTGGAGAAGGACAACGGATTCTTCGCCTCGTCCTCCTCCTCCTCGCGTAATATTCTCTGATACGTATCGTACGAATTCCCTGTCTTGTAATGATAACCTCCCGTTCTCATCGCGTGAAAAGACATGCCTACGCTCCAACTATCCGCCTTAAAGCCATCGTACGGTTTACCTTCGCAACATTCAGGAGCCGTGAATGCGGGCGTACCCGGCGTTTTTAGTACCGTCCGGGTATCTTTCGAGAGGATAACCGCGGTGCCAAAGTCGCCAAGTTTTACGGTTCCGCTCGCATGTACAAACATGTTTTGCGGTTTGATATCTAAATGAGCTATGCATAAGACCTCGTGTATGTATGCAACTCCGGAAAACACATCTCGAGCGTACCGAAGGCACGTCTTCCAGTCGACCTTCTCAAACGTTTCTCGTTCCTCGTCTAGTATCGGACCGAGAGCGCAATATTCCAACACAAAGTACAGTTTCGGACTCTCTTCGTCCCAGAGAAACTCGATGAGTTTGGTCACGTTTTCGTGGTCGAGTTGAACTAATATTTGCGCTTCGTTAAACGCGTCGTCCAGAGCGGTGCGTTCGTTGTTGGATGAGCGTATTCTTTGCAATCGTTTCTTGTTGTAAATTTTGATGGCGCAATCCGTTTCCTTCTCATCACCGTTACCCCTGTAACGATAATGCATGACTTTCCCGAACGAACCTTCGCCTAATCGCTTCACTTTTCTGTATTTTTCATTGATTGTTTTCACATCTTTGGATTCTTTTATCAGGGATACCTTCCGAGTTACCTTGTTCGGATACGCTAGGAGAAAGTCGTTAGTCGATGAACAAATGGAAGTTGTTGTTGTTGTTGTCGTCGTCGTCGTCGTCGTCGTTGCTCCTCTCTCACTTCTACTTCTTCTTCTCGCCGTCGACTTGGCACTGAAGACATCCGCGGGTTCCTGCTTTAGATTTTCCTTTTCATCTGTTCTCTTCAGAAGCGTCGACTTGGAAGGAACACAGCCCATTCTTTGTGAAGAAGACAGAACGAAGAAAATTTTAAGTAGGTACTTTGTCGCTGGAAAGCATAAATGAAGTATTTCTGAGAATCCTGAACGATACAGTTGGCAAATTAATTAAGATTGCTCTATTCCGACGGATTAGTACAATTATATCAGTAATTTCAACCTTTAAATTTTATTATTTTATTATTTTATTTGAAAAAATAAAACAACTCAATTCCTTTCTGACTTTTCAGATTATTTGTCCCAATTTATTTATCAAATATAAATAGAATAATTATTTTCGCGCATGAATGTATAATTGTATGTGACAAAATGAGTATAAATGGGGAAAATGCGCAGGTTATTAAAATAATTTATTTTATTCTCCTGAAATATTTTTGTAATGCAATGTTTTATCTCGGTTTTCCTATACCAAAATTAGATTCATGTACGATAATTATATTTAAGTGTGTTCATATAATTAAATGAGTATAATAGCAAGCCAGGATATAGGAATCGTATTTTAAATAAATTTTTAAAAGACAAAAGAAGATAAAAAAAAGAAAAGTTCGTTGAGGGAACAATACCAATTGCAAAAGCAAAAATCTTCTCTTCTCTTCCTCCTTTTGGAAGAAGGCAAGAAAGAAACACGAGAGAGATAAGAAGGAAAGAAGTATGCAGAGAGCCGTGGATATCCTCGCAGACAAGCAGAAATCCACGGAACACGTCCGAAACATATGCGTTTTAGCGCACGTGGATCACGGCAAGACCACGCTGACGGATTGTCTGATTTCGCACAATGGCTTCATCAACCAGAAACAAGCGGGAAGTTTACGAATGATGGACTTTCTCGAAGAAGAACAAAGACGAGGAATCACCATGAAATCCGCTTCGATTGCGTTACAATACACCTCGCAATCAACATCATCATCTTCTCCTTCGCAATCTACTTTAATAAACGTCATTGATTCTCCCGGTCACGTAGACTTTTGTTCCGAAGTGAGCACGGCGGCGAGACTTTCGGACGGTGCGCTCGTTCTCGTGGACGTGTGCGAAGGGGTCTGCGTCCAAACTCACGCGGTTTTACGACAAGCGTGGGAAGAAAAGTTGAAACCGTGCTTAATTTTCAACAAGATGGATCGGCTCATCGAGGAGTTGAAGTATTCCCCGTTGGAGACGTACGAAAGATTGCGAATGCTTTTGCACGAGGTGAATTCTCTCATGAGCGCGTTCGAGTCCGAAAAGTTTATCAATCAAGCGGATACGTTTCTCAGTGCGGAAGATAAAAGGAATAATAACATCAACAGTGATAATAACGAAGATGTGGAAGATTTAGCGGAATATTTAGATGATCATCTGGACATGACGGATGCCGAAGACGTATTCTCCGTGGAACGAGGTAACGTGGCGTTCGCCTCAGCCATGGACGGTTGGGCATTTCGACCGGAGCAGTTTGCGAGATTATACGCGGAAAAGTTGGGATGTTCGGAGAAAGCTTTGAAAAAAGGGTTGTGGGGCGATTGGTTCTATCATCCAAAATCGAAACGAATAGTCGGGAAGAAACTCAACCCGAACGGAAAATTGAAACCGTTGTTCGTGCAGTGCATTCTCGACCCGATTTGGAAACTGTACGACGCCGCGGACGAGTATTACTCAGGCGATAAAGATTTACCAACGCTCGCGAAATCGCTCAAATTGACAAGCATATCTGAAAAAGAGTTGACGCAATCCAATAAACGAATGACATTATTAGCAATCATGCGAAGCTGGCTGCCTTTGAGTTCCGCGATACTCGAAATGGTCGTCCACTCGCTCCCTAACCCGGTTGAAGCAATGCCGTTTCGAATAGAACGGCTCCTCTACCCGTCAGATAGTAAAATAGCCGCATACGACGATATTTTGAAGTGTAACAAGAGCAGTGATGCGACGACAGTTGTATTCATTTCGAAAATGGTAGCTGTTCCTTTGAGCTCGATTCACGGAGGTGTACGAGAAGGTTCCGAGACGCACGGCGACAGCAAGTTTGTCGGTTTCGGACGCGTTTTCGCTGGTATCATGAAAAAAGGTGATAAAATATTCGTCTTGGGTGGTGACGAACCTACGGAGATTATAATTTCAGAGTTATATTTGATGATGGGTCAAGGGATGTTCCCTGTAGATGAAGTGCCGAGTGGAAATCTCCTCGCCATTGGAGGTTTAGACAAAGTGGTCTTGAAATCCTCGACTCTTTCTTCATCTTTAGAGTGTCCATTATTCGGGTCCATGATGTTTCAGGCGAGCGCTATTGTTAAGGTTGCCGTAGAACCAGAAAATGTGCAAGACATGCCGTTGCTTTTAGAAGGTTTGCGTTTGTTAAACCGAGCAGATGCGTTCGTCGAGATGGAAGTTATGGATTCTGGAGAGCACGTTTTGAGCGCAGCCGGTGAAGTGCACTTGGAACGGTGCATCAATGATTTGAGAGAAAGGTTTGCCAGAGTCCCTATTCGAGTGTCTAAACCTTTGGTAAACTTCAAAGAAGGCATTACGACCGCTGGTTTTGCGGACTATAAAATAGGTAGTAAAAAAGTGTTGCGAGCGTCGGTGGAGAGACTTCTTGTTGTTGGCGACAAAGAAAAAGAGGAAGAGAAAGTAGACGAAAAAGAAGCGACGACAGCCAAGGACGAGAAGAAAAAGAAAAAGAACAACAACGCTTTGAATATAGAACTTAGTAGTATTAGTAGTAGTATTAGTGGTAATAGTGGTGACACTTTCTTGGACGACTTTGAAGAATCCATTCGGCTGGGATTCCAACTCGCATGCGAAAGAGGACCGATATGCGACGAGCCTCTCGATAACCTTAAAGTGACTGTTGAGTTCTTAGATGCGCCTATTGAGGATAACGACGAAGTAAATAATAACGACGATGATGAGCAGCTGAATTCTGGACAAGTGATTACGTTTACCCGCGACGTGATTCGACAAGCCGTGATGAAATCAAACCCAAGGTTGATCGAGGCTATGTATTTAGCGGTCATAACAACCACCTCGGAAGCATTGAATGGAACCTACGCCGTTTTAGGAAGACGACGATCTGATATACTTTCAGAATCCATACGCGAAGGCACTGGTGTATTCATTATTCACGCGTACTTACCTGTGGCAACTTCGTTTGGTTTCGCCGACGAGCTTCGGAAACTCACTTCGGGTGCTTCCAGCGCTCAGCTCGTGTTTTCGCACTGGAAAGAGTTGGATATCGATCCGTACCAAAAGCTCGGCGAGGATGGAGAAGAGTTAACAGACAACGTCGCCAGAGATTTGATGGATATGGTTCGTAAGCGTAAAGGTTTGAAAGTGGACGAGAAAGTTGTTAAAGTTGCCACGAAGCAAAGAACGCTGAGTCGAAAGACTTGATTTAGGACGTAACGCATTTTTTTGCTTTTGCGAAAAAAAAAAGATAAAAACAAACAAACTCTTCACACACACACGCACACACACGAGCGCGCGCGCGAGCACAGGAACACGAACACAAACACCACCCTCATCAAATGGTGCAATTCTCTCACGCTGACAATTCTTCTCCAACCATCATAACTTTGGATGAGAGCGAAGATAAAGCTCGCGCTCGAGAGTTGACTTTGCTCGAATGTCAACAATTGGCTTTGGAGTATAATTTCGTCAAAGAGAACGCACCATCGAATGGAACCGTGCAGCAAAGAGCAGACGTCGTCGGTTTCTTCAAACAGTACGGCGCAAACGGATTATCGCAATTTAAGAAGAAGTTCGGATCGATGAAGTTATATCCACCCGGAGAGAAAGAGGTGGAGTTCTATTCCTTCTCTTGCGGTTCTGACGAAGACGATGATCTCGGAGGATCAAACGGAGATGCGTTCTTGAAAAAACCAATCAGCAAGGAAGACATCGAAGAAGCTATACCGATTTACGAAGAGAATAAAGGTTCCTTTCAGAAATTAAGCTGGAAATACATCAAACGTCCTGGAGGTCAGGCGATTCGTCCGCCAGATTGGTACAAATTGGATGGCGCTGTTGCGCAAGTCGAGAAGGGCGACAACGATACTGAGTGCCCGATGTGGACATCGAATGGCTCTGTTGATTACGGCGGGAAAGAACAGTGGGAGTGGTGGTTAAAATATAAAGGTAAATCAGCCGATGAATCCAAAGTACTCTTTGTTCGAGTCCTTGAAATGGCAAAGAAGAACAAGAAGGAGAATTTCTATTGATTAGTGTGAAGCTATACAAAATTCTTCATCGTTTATTTATTCAAAAACAACAAAAGCTAATGTTACACACGTTACGTTCAGTTTAAAAGTCATGGTCATCATGGTTCTAGTCCTTACTCTTCTTTTTCTTCTTTTTCTTTTCGCCGTCGTCATCGGCTTTGGAAGACTTCTTTTTCTTCTTTTCGCCGTCTCCATCCTTTTCTTTCGTCTTTTCCTTCTTCTCCTTCTTTTCTTTCTTTTCTTTCTTCTCGCCACCACTTGGTAACGCCGCTGCGCTATCTTTATCTTTCTTCGAGCTCTTCTTCTTCTTCTTTTTCTTTTTACCATCGCCAACTGAAAACGGATTGAACGCGTCGTCTCTCTCGTACGGATCAAATCTCGGATACGCTTCAATCGTCGGCATTTCGCCTTCGCCGCGGCCTTCGCTCGGTTTGAGTGGATCGTAAGCGACTAAGTTCGAATGCAACTTCGAGGCGGCATTTGTTGGTTGGTATCCTCCAATTTTCAAAGCCGCTCCTTCCTCAAAGTCCTCGTCTTCGTCTGAGCTATCGTCTTCGCCCTTGATGGACGGTCTAGAAATCGGGCCGCCCAAGCTATGCGCTGCCAAGTGCGCTTGCATCGCTTGCATGGCCGCAGAGTCAGTCGCGGTGAGCGCAGCGGCAGCCTTACCGTCCTTTTTGGATTTGCGACCACCCGAGCCGGCTTCTTCTTCTGGAGCCAAATAATAGTTGCCCATTTTCTTCTTATGGTTGGCCAACATTTTGCGCGCCTCCTTTTCTTCCTTGGCAATTTGTTCTTTCGATTTTTTAACCGTAAACAAATCGGTAACATTCTTTGGTCCTTTCGACTTCTTCTTACCTTTCTTGCCTTTTCTACCCGAGTATTCGTCGTCGGATTCCGAGTCACTCGATTCGAGCAAGTGATCCCACTCCGTTGACAACGGCGCGTTGACGTTGAGATCCTCCGGCGCCCCGAGTTTGCGCTGGGCTTTCGTCGAAACTGGCTGAATTTCCTCCGCGAAGACATTTGCGATTTCTTCGACGAGGGCCATACCAGATCCGGCTTCTTCGTCTTCGGCGTCTTGAACCGCATCGAGAATAGTTTTCAATTGGCAACTTCGTTCTCGCACTTCGAGATTTAAGGAAACCATAAAAGGCATCAAACGTTTGCCACCGATAATATCTCGAATATCCGCGAGATCTTCGGTTTCTGGAACCAAAATAGACGCATCCGAACCTCGCGTAGCTTGCAAATGCTCGCTGACTGCACTCGAGTAGATTTTAAGCGCGCTGTGAATGTACACGCTTTGGACAGGACCGGGTAACTGCGTGACTTGTTGTTGCGTCAACGCATGCACGAGCTCGGCGTGGTCCGTGAGATAATGCGCGTACTCACCAACGACCCATGCAATGGCTTTGAGCGCATCCGGAACCGTTTTATTAACGCTCGACATTTCTAAAAGAGTCGGGTCGATCAAAATCGGAGACAAGATACCGACGGCGGATTCTCGAATGACTTCCACGCGCAAGCACACGTCGATGATTTGATCGCCGACAAGTTTCCCGTGCGAAGAGGACGGGACGCGAATCAAATCAGCCAACACGGATAAATACCAAACAAAGTCAGTGACTAAAGCGTACCTATCGCTCATGCAAATGTGAATCACAGACCATACCAATTCATCTCGGAATTTCTTATCGGCTCTTCCCATGGCGCCCATCAAATGAGCGGTGGTATCCATCAACGTCTTCTTCGTCACCAAACCTCGGACGATTTTCAACGCGCAGTATTGAATGTTCGAATCTTCGTGGTCGAGACAGCCAAAGATGTTCCCCTTATGTTCGGCGACAATTCTCGGGTGCGAATCGAGCAAGAAGGTCAACGCGTGCAACGCGAGAAACTTAATATTCGGATCGGTATCTTCGAGCATGTCTTTCAATTTATCCACCGCTTGTCGAACAATCTTCTCTTGAGAAGTCATGCCTTGGACAACCGTTCGAATGCATTCGTACATGAGCGATTTAGCGCTCGTGGTTTCCAAAATTTCCGACAACGGACCGACGAGTTTCTTTCCCAATCGCGGCTCCAAAGGCGTCAAAGCGCCGAATACTTTAACCAATTTAATCGTCATCCAGTTCGAGGACGAGGTCGTCAATAATTTGTAAAACTTCGGTGCGAGCGGCAAGTATGTTTTCGGGTTGTGCATGGCAAGTTCTGATAATACCGTCACCGCGGCTTGGACGACAGTTTGATCGTCATCTTCTAAACATTCTGTCAGTCTCGCGAAGGACGGTCTCAAAGCTTCCGGGTATCGCAAGAAGCACTTGTAGAGACACAAGCACGCTCGGCGTCGTAAATCCGGTTTGTGGTTGTTCAATAACGAATACACATCTGCGACTAACGTTTGCGACAATTCTGGCGTGACAATATTCGCCAAGCACGAAATCGCCAACGCCGCCTCCGCCGGATTCGGACTCGCCAGATCCTTCTTCAATAAATTGGGAATTAACAACACGACATCGGTATCGTCCCCGAAAGATTGACAGGCGGCTAAATACCCGACTCTTTTATATTTCACGTTCGCCGTGGACATTAACTCGACGACGTGAAACGACGCCCAGTTCATGTTAAATCCTAAAGAGTGCAAATACGTCGCCTTTTCAATAGCGATTGATTTCGTTCGAATGTCCGACGAGACCACTTCGGCGCGAATGTCTTGCAAAGACTTGTTCATGAAATCCTTTTGATTGTCTTTGTGACTTCGAATGCCTGTTTGATGAATAGAAGAGAAAAAAGGATTAATAATAACGCTTTGATGTTCTCGATCGTAGAAAGTTTGAGCGAGTGTGATGATGCCATTGGGTCTCGACAAAACACATAAGAAGGAGAAGAAGGATCGTCGTCGTTTTGCGCAATTCAATTTAATTTTGGGAGCCGCAGCAGACGCGGGCAAAAGAGAATTCAATTTTACGACACGAGATAAAACCACGACGCACCCGTGATCAAGTCTCTCAAAGATTTCTGAAACAATCTCGTGACTGTCGCAGATGACGCCGTCTTCGATCGATCTTTGTTGCTCTGCGACCCCATGGAGGACATGGAGGTCATCTTTTTTATTTAAAGAAGAGAGAGAGAGAGAGAGTACAAAAGTGTGTGCGTACTACAAATGAGGGGAAGAGGAGAGCAAAAAAAGGGTTTAGGGTTTAGGGTTTAGGGTTTGCAAAAAAACACGTGCAGACAGACAAAAAAAGAGAGATTTTTTGTGCACAGAGAGAGAAAAAGAGATATCCATGAAACTCCTTTTTATTCACTAATCTTCATTTTGTCTTCACTGAGTTAAGATGATGGCATCCTCTTCGACGTCTTCTTCGTCTCTGTGCGCGACTTTTACGAAGTCCACGGCTAACCCTTCTTCGTCTTCTTCTTCTTCTTTTTGCTGGAAGAAGAACGAATGTAGCAGTGGTAACAACAAAAATAAGAATATCTCTTTAACGACGAAAAGCAATCATCATCATCATCATCATCATCATCGAAGACACAATCGAAGAAGAGCGACAGTGGTGGTGGCAACGTCGGCAGAGGCCACGGGTGAAGGAGATGGATTAATTTTACAGCGCGGTAAAGGAGAATTGAACGCGTTTGATTCCATCGCCATCGGGTCTCCAATCGTGAAATATTTCCAAAGCGATGACGACACCGAACGGTGGGTGATGTGGTACACGGGGAGACGAGAAGTAGGCACGAGCGGGAATAATAGCGAGGAAAATGTAGGAGACAAAATAACAGCGGCAACGTTTGACCACGACAAATCTTTGACATCCGGGGAGATTGGTATCGCCGTTTCCGAAGACGGCATCGTGTGGAGACGAGGCGGGTCGCCGACGGAAACGTACAGAACCGGCGGCGACGCGGAGGCTTTCGAAAATCTCTCCGTGGACGTAGGCGCAGTTTTATATCCCAACAACGAAGACTGGTGGGTTTTTGATACCGCTCACGTTTCCGTTGGAGACGTGCATATGATTTCTTCTGGCAACGTCTCCGGTGGAGCCGGTGGCGGTATTTATTGGATGTATTACCAAGGCGGCGATAAAGAGGAAGTCGACGGCGTCGAAGGCGTGCGCACGAGACCGGGCTTGTGTCTCTCGCAAGACGGGAGAAACTGGGCGAGAATAGAGGGTGAACACCACACGCACGCAGTGTTAGACGTCGGAAGTGAAGGCGAATGGGACGAGCTGTGCATCCGAGACCCGAAGCTTTTATTAGCGGGACCGAAAGATATGCGGTTGTTTTATCACTCAATCGACAAAACGACAGACGTTTCCAGAATTGGCGTCGCCACTTCCAAGGACGGGTTTCAATGGCAAAAGAATTCCAGCGGATTTATATTAGACGCCGGGCCAGAAGGTTCCATCGATGATTTAGGCGTCAAATCGCCGTGCGTGGCCAGAATTGGAAGAAACGAATACGTCATGTTTTACGAAGCGTTGAGTTCAAAACACCCGGGGAAATCCACCATTTGCGTCGCGAAATCGCAAGACGGCATTAAATGGGAACGCGCTTCAACCCCTGCGCTCGTTTTCGGTGAAGACGGTGCCTGGGACGAAGGTGGAGTTGGACGACCGTACGTCGTCCCCATGGCGGAGAACAAGTTGCGATTATACTACGAAGGTCGAAGCGACGCGAACGGTCTCGGAGTCGGTATCGGTTTAGCCGTGAGCGTTGGTGACGACATGTTTAGTTTTGTTCGTCGTAAATCCGTCGTGACGGCTGCTTAGATAAATGTGATTGTAATGAACAAGACCAACGATACATACATAGTTATAAAGAGGCTAAAGAGGTAAGTAAGTAAGGAGCTAAAGACGATTTTTAGATTTTTTTGTTCGTTTGCACTCTTCTCCACAGTTCAAAACTGCGCATCTTCATAAAAGTAGAAACTTCTCTCTCTTCAACGCGAGTTTGTTTGTGAGAGCACGCGCGTCGTCGCACCGATGCACGTCGAGAACGCATAAAGAGAGAGGAGGAGGAACAAAGAAGACAAAGAAGAAGAGAAAAGCAAACGACAGAGAGAGACGACAGAGAGTGTTTTGAAGAAGAAAGAAAGATGTTGCCAACCTTTGTTCCTTCCAAGTCTTCCTCCCCGAAATATCATCAACGTTCTCCTCACGGAGGAGGAGGAGGACGCGGCGGCATGCACCCGAAAACACTTCTCTCGTACGCGTTTCTCTTCTTCGGCTATTACTTCATCTTGGGCGCGAAAGATTCCCGACGACGCTTGTTCCGCGCGTTGGGCATTTTCTCAGACGAAGACTTGAAAACGTTGAGCAAAGAAGCGTTGCAAAAGCGAGACTCCTATTCCGTGTGGGACAAACATTTCAATCGAGACGAAGTGCCGAAAGAGCAATTCGCAGTTGGTTTGTTTCTTGAGTATTTAGAAGATCGACGATTGAACTTAAATCGAGGACGGGCCAGAGCTTTATCTCCTTTCTTTGACTTGAACAACGACGGTATCGTGACGAGGAACGAGTACGGCGAGTTTATACGAAAGTTTTCGCACACGAATTCCGAAGGCGGAGGCGACGATAAAAAACTGTTGAAAGCGGCGCTATCAGAAGCCACGAGAACGATTCAGTCGAGGAAGAGCGGCAATAACGGCGGCGAAGGCGGGAGAACCGGTTTGTCCAATAGAGGCTGCGCGTTACATTTGGACAGAAAGAAACGAGATTATTTAGAAATTTTAGAGTCGGGTGATTTGCAATTCGGTGGCACCGCGCCGTTTACGATTGAATTGTGGGTGAAGCCGAAAAGAGCGTCGGAGAAAGCTGTTTTAGTCTCCAAGTACGATCGAGGGAAGTGGGGTCAATATTTCGTGCAGTTGCAAAGAATAGGTGAAAGCGACGAGATGGAGGTGTTTTTCCATCGAGAGGTTGCGCCGTGGGGACAAAAAGCCGGCACGATTCCTTTACACGCGTTCACGCACATAGCGTGTTCCTACGGGAACGGCGTGTCCTCTATTTATATTAACGGAACCTTAGCGTCTTCCCAAAAAGAAGCTGGGCAAGATCAAAACCCGGAAACACCGGTTTTAATCGGAGCGATGTTGGAAAAAGGCGAACCGATTGATTTTTACGACGGTATTTTAGACGACGTGCGAATATGGAGGGTCAGTCGTAGCCAATTGGACATTCGAGAATCCATGCTGCTTTCTTTATCTGGGATGGAAACCGGTTTAGAAGCGTATTGGGAATTCAACGAGTGTTTAGGTAAACACGCGAAAGAGAAAACGGGAGAGAGTAAACACGACGCCAAGCTCCACGGAGGCGCGTGGACAACTTCCTCGATTAAGTTCAAGAGTTACCAAGAAAGCTTCGGTTGTAAAGATACGCACTGTTAGTAATAATATAGTCGATATAATGATAGGATTTTAGTTTAAGAAGTACTAGTTTACACAGATTGATGATTCCAAGTCACAAATGTTTGCACACGCTATTAAGTTGATGGAGCAGCAGCACTTTTCGTCTGAAAAAGATTACTTACTCGTTCCTCACTATAAGAAACACATCACCGCACGCGCGCGGAACAACACGTATTACTTATTCGCCAAAATGCCACACCAGAGTCTCATCGCGACGATGAGAATCGCTTCGTCGCAGAAAACCTCTTCTTCTTCTTCTTCTTCTTCTTCTTCTTCTTCGTTGAAGACGAGTGGAAAGATATCGTCGTTGTCGTCATCTTCCCGAAGAAGAAGAAGAAGAAAAACAAGCGCGTTGTTCACGTCGGCATCATCAAACGACAAGCCAGCCGTGGTCATACTACCTGGTTTAGGGAACGCCACCGAAGATTACGAAGAGTTTAAGGAAGAGTTATCCTCTCGAGGCTATGTGGCCACGTCTATCGCTCAAGTCGCGCGACCGGATTGGTTGAGAAACGCGGCCGGCATTGTCAAGCCATCCTACTGGCTCGGAACTTTGGAGCCTAGGCCGACTGTCGATTGGTATTTAGAGAGAATCAACGATGCCATCGACGAGGCAAGAAACGCGAGCGAGAATAACGGGGAGGTTGTTTTGCTCGCCCATTCAGCCGGTGGGTGGTTATCCCGAGTATATTTGGAGTCGAAAGAAGACTTTGCGAACGCAAAGCTTGTATCGAAGATAATTTCTCTCGGAAGTCCGCTAAACGCGGTACCTTTAGACGTGCCCGGTGTGGTCGACCAAACCAGAGGCATATTAACCTACGTCGAAGCGAATTGTTTATCGCCAAAAGCCTTAGGCATCGAATGGATTTGCTTAGCTGGAACGTATAAAACGGGAGTAAAAGAGTTCTCTCGCGAACGGTTTTCTGATTTTATCGTCGGGCAAGGCTACAAACAAGTCTGCGGCGCAGCGGATGCGAGTGGCGATGGAATTACTCCGGTAGAATCAGCGCAGCTGCAATTAGAAGGCGTGGAAAATATAGTTTTGGACGGGGTCTTTCATACGCCAGTTGGGTCGAATAACGAAGAGAGACCGTGGTACGGCACGAAGAAAATTTTGGATTTATGGGTTTCGAAAATATGACACCCCCGACGTTGTTGTACGTTTATAGATTTCTAGTTATATTATTATATTATCATTATAGTTACAACGAGAGAGTGAGGGAGAGTGTGCACGTTGTATTAGCTCGTGTACGTCTCCGCTCCTCTCTTCTAAACGTATTCTACTCGTATCATTTTTTTGTTTGTTTCTTTATTATTATATAGTTTTCGAAGAAAGAGAGAGATGAATAAAACTAATCTCATCTCATTTGACTCTTTTTTTCTCTCCGTTGACGATGGTATACACCGCGGCCGCATAATGTCGGGGCGTTTTCGGATCTTGGTTGGTGTCGTTCGCTTCATAGTCTTCCTCGGGCCGTCGGCGTTTTTCTCCAGCCTGTTTTATTACGAGTGACATCATGTTAGTATTATATTTAATGAAAGAAAAAGTCGGCGGGAAAGAAGGCGAGAGGACGTTTTCGTCGTCTAAGGGCAAAAATTAGGGAAAGCCGAAGCCGACAACGAGCGAACGAATCACTCCAGACAGACGAAACGGCAACTCGAACGAATCGAACTCGAACAGACAGAGAAAGAGAACGTAATAATTTCGACATACCTTGCGCCAATCGTCGCTTAAAATCAACTTCCCATCGATGGGTTTACCTCCGACGAAAATCGAAGCCGTCATTTCAAACGTCTCGTCGACGAATTCAAATAGAGGAAGGAAAGAAGATGAATTTTCTTCAAAGTCTTCTCTTTCTGAAGTAAATAAAGTCTCTTAAAACAAGAGTTGTTACGAACTGACAACTGAAAAAGACGGTGGCAAACGACGAATCCGCTTTGCGGTTAGTTTGGGTGATTTCCTCTTTTACGAGTTGTTTAAGAACGAACGTTAAAGAGAGAGAATGACGTTTTCTTATAAGACGAGATCCAGAAAGTGGTGCCAAAAAGCCAAAACTCGAAAATTAGGGTATAGTCTGGGTCTGGAGGAGATCTTTTTTATTACTTTATATGATGATGAATACTATGTTACTGCATTATTACAAACAACCCAAAACATACGATGTAGTTTTCCTTCTCGCCGCGTTTCATAACTTCACGCTGGTCATTCTTTGGAAAAAGTACTGCTTGTAGTCGTCGAAGATGTCCTTATCGTTTTGCGAGTACAAACGTAAACTGTGAACGCGCTCCATCATGTGCTGACGTAGTTTCGTCACCGTCTCGGCACGATTGGCGTTATACGCCGCGTGTCTCGGGTTTGTCGCGCAAGAAGAGCGTATCCATTCGACCATTTGCGCCACCTCTTTCTTACATCTCTGTTTCAGGATGATTTCAGGCGCTACAGCTAACTTTCGCTCTTTCTTTTGTTGCTGTTTGCGGAGACGCTTTTCAGCCGCTAAGGCTTTCGCCAAAGCCCGTTCGCGTTCGCGCTTGTGCGAACGCTTCTCCTCTGGCGGATGCCAGATATCGACCCGTCTCGGATTCGCTCGCGTAGTTTGCCAGACGTTGTAATAATACGAAACGATTTGGGACATGGTTTTGTTCGGTAACAAAGGCTTCATTGGACGCAAATTGTCGCAATTTTTCGTCACATGTTGGGTGAAAATATCGCGCTCTTCTTCGCTCCATGCGTTGGCGACAACGACACCCATGTCGTGTAAACCGAACGACGTTTGAACGTGTAAAGAATCTCCAACTTCGCGTTTGAATTTAGCGCGCGCTTCGGCGATATCTTCGAGAGGAACGCGGACGATTCGGATAATCTCTTCTTGTCCTTGAGCGTTGATATACGCAACCAAGTCTGGGTCTTTGACTTCTTCTCCTTGAGTTTCCGTTTTTACTACTACCGCTCCTACCGCCGGTGCGTTGTTACTATCTAATTCAGCTTTCGCTGTTGTTACTACCGCTGCTGCTCCTGCTACTCCTACAACTTCTATGTTCTTTGCTTGCTCGCCGTTGTTAGTATTATTTTCGCTCGGCGCCAAGCGCTTGGCCGCTTTTTCCTCTTCCTCCTCAGCGGGTTCGCGACTCTTCGAACGCTTTCGCGTGCTTTTCCTCGTCGGCGAGTTCGTATTGGTGTTCGTATTATTATTATTATTCTGGTCGTTATTATTCAGTGGCCAAAACCGGACGCCAAGCATCTGCGTCTCCTTCTCCGTAAAATGTTCCAAGTCGTCCACGATGGCTTTTTTCACCTCTTCGTCGAATTCTGGCACCTGCGCTTGATACTCGTCTCCAACCCGTATAATCGCCGGTTTCACCGGTTGCCACACTCTCGTCATCGGCGACGAAAACATCTTCTCCGACTCCTCTACTAACGTAAAATCGTGCAAACCAGCCGCTCGAAACGCCTTCTCCTTCCCTCTCGCGCCTCTTCGCGGTTGATGCGCTTCGCCTTCCGCGGTGACCAACTTGAACCGCAAACACATCGCCCGGTTTCTCCTTTCCAGTTCCTCCTCTTGCATTTTCACCTGGTCGTCGATGATTGCGTCTTTATTGACGAGCATTCTCCCTGGTTTCGTGGCCATTCTCGAGAGCCATTGGTAGAGTTGTTCGCACTGTTGTTTTCTCTTCTCTTTTTTTTCCTCCTCCTCTTTTTGCTTCTCTTCCGTGCTCTTTTTTTCCTCCTCGTTTTCCGCATCGTCGTTCTGAGAAGGTGAAGGCGTTCTTGGCTCATCCTCCTTCGAAGGTTGCGCCGGCGAGGACGGGGGAGACTTTTGTTCGTTCTTTTCCACCGTCTCCTCTCTTCTCTCGATCTCTTTTTCTTCGTTTTCGCCCATCATTATTTAGTATTAGTATTAGTATTATTGCGCTCCTCTGCGCGTCTTTGAAGTTGTTGAAATACCAGGACGAGATAAAGTACGGTTCTCAAAGAAAAACAGAAAAATACACACCAACCGACTGATGGATTTTAAGTAGTATTCAACGGGTAGATCTGGATTCAAACCGGGCGCAAACGGTCCCTATATCTTTCCTGTCAACGTTTGAACAGTTCTTTCTCCGTAAAGTTTCTTTTTATGCAGTCCGTGCGCGCGTTTGTGGTGAGACGTGAATTGGAAATGAGAATGTCAGTTGTTTTTTAAACGATGAGAGCTCTTTTTAGGAAAAAGAAGAGAGTTTTTCTTCTTTGGGTCTTCTGCTCAAAACGAGAACTCCTTTCAACAACCAAAGCTGCATGCTTTCCTTCTCTGTCTGTTTTCAAAGAAAAAGGAAGGAAAACAACAACAACAACACCACAGACTCTCTTCTTCATATCAAACGCATCGCGTTCTCTGTGAGTGTGGGTATAATACTATACATACATACATCATCCATCGAAAGAAGAGAGAAAGAAAGACTCGCAAAAGAGAAAGCATCCTCGTCGTCTCGAAGCGATTTTGAAGAAGAGGAGGAGTAAAAGGAAAAGGAATAAGACGCATAATAAAAGCTTTTGAGAAAGCAGAAAAATGATGATGTCAGCAACAAGGAGCGTATCTCCTACGACGTCGTCGATGTTGAGAACTCGTAAAACAACTCCTAAAGCGAACAACAACAACATCAGAAAGCCCACAAAACAACGATCGACAAACGCGATGGCTACGTTTACATCACCTTCTTCGCGTCGTTCTTCTTGGAGCATCGCGAGGAGCAGTGCTCGTTGTGGTGTACAAACGAAGACGACTTTGACGACGACGACGATGATGAAGAAAAACGAAAGCAACAACAAAACGGTGAAAGAACAACAACAACAACAAAGAAGAAACGCGACTATTACGAAAGCGAACGAGGACGACTCATCATCATCATCATCATCAGTGGATGCTTCGAGCGACGACCCGTTCGAATTTGGTTCCAAATCGAAGAAGAGAAGGCGACGAGACGGGAAATCTACGAGACGCGCGACGGTTGCGGTGGACTCGCCGGCCATCGCGGCGGCGAAAGGCGAGTCGGAAAGAACCGTCGTTGAGGAGTCCGAGGAAGCTTTCTTGAAATTTCTTGGGTTTTACATAGCAATTATCTTTGCTTTTGGTGTTGTTCTCGCGTTATCGGCGTTTAAAATCTGGCCAGACAGCGTCGATTCGTTCATCACGGATACGCTCTACCCGGCGTTTACTCCTTTCGTCGGCGGATTTTTAGTGTTTTCGTCGATTTACGGTTTGATTAAAACGCGAAGCGATCCAACTTCAAAGTCCGGTTAGTCAAAGAGAGAGAAAGAGTCATCGCATAGGAAATGAATGCAAGCAAGTGTTTTAAATATATATTATTATTATTCGCTACTAAAATTATTATTATTGGTATTATATCTTTCTGCGCTAATAAGGTCTCTACTAGTATTATTATCCTACGACGACGACAGAGAGGACGCGCGAGAAAAGCGCTTTCGCTCTCTCTTTGGGTTAAAATCTAAAGGTGATATAAATTCGAGCTCGCGGCGTCTCGCAAAACTTGCGCCGCAATCTTCCTCCCCGAATCCGTCATCATCGTGTGCACTACCTCTTCCACTAATCGATACGTCGTTATTATAAAAACGACGGAAAAGAAAACAACTTTCCACCCTCGAATTTTCTTCTCTCGATCTAACACGTTGAATATCTCCGTCACGTCCACGTAAATCTCCTTCTTGCTATATAACTTCAAAGAATACAACAGAACGGGTAAGTGCATCGCGCACAATCCAAATCGTCTCATCGCAGACGTGATAATAACCACCACTAAGTGGAACAAAACTTCCGGTTTCACCAATTTGTTAATTCGATTCGCCGTATCGTGAGGGTTCATGAAGTCGTTTTGTAAATCAGTCAAGCAGACTAAGATGTACATGTTCATCCCTAACCCGGCGCCGAGGAAGACGAATAAAGAGAGCCACCCGAGGATGAATGCGATCATTTCTTAAACTCTCCTTTGTCTTCTCTCTGTTTTGCGTCGTCGTGTGCTCAAGTCGTCAGCAGAGCGAGAGCAGCTTTTGCAGCAGCTCACCCAAAGAGGAGGACAAAAAAAAAGTGAGCAGCCCCCTTTTGGTAAAAAATTTTTTGAGACGAAAAATATCAAGCCGAGTGAAAGAAGCAGCTTGGGTTTTGAGACTCGAGAGACTACCGACGTGTTTTCTCTCTTGGAACAATCAATTTTTCTTCACAGACTTACGTTATATATTTATTAAAAAGCTTCTTTCGCGTTGTTCGTTTGTTTGCACGGCGACGACTTTAAAATTGCGGCGAAGGATCGTCTCCTCTTCTCTGACTCGTATTATTCATCATCAGCGGTCGTGGTGGTGGTTTATGTATACGTAATAACGGGGAGAATTCGACATCATGAGTACAGAAAATCGAGGAGGAGAAGCGCACACACACAACATTAACAACAACACGAACAACAACAACAACGCGTTTGGAGGAGGAGGAGGAGGACAAGGAGGGAATTTCCCACGGGCGATTGTCCCCATTCAAGATGTCTCCGAGATTCTCTCCAAATACGATTTCAAGGAGAAGATTGGAACCGGAGGTACGACTTCGCGAGAGTAAACAAACAACAACAACATCAATAAAAACGGATTCCGTACAGGAAGGAGGAAACGTTTCCTTTTTTCTTCCTCTTTTTCAATTGCTTGGTTTTGGGTCGAACTCTCTTTCTTTTCTCACCAAAAAAAACTGACGACGACAACAATTTTTTTTTCCTCCTCTCACGACGACATAAACAGGTTTCGCAACCGTCATGCGTGCGATCGAGAAAGATACCGGAGTAGAAGTCGCGATCAAGATCGTGGACCGGCAAAAGTACGCCCCGACGGATAAGAGTTACGAGAGAGAGTTTCAAGTGTTGTCGACGCTCTATCACGAAAATATCATCAACTTACGGTGCACGTACGTGACGGAGAAGAACGTCTTCATGGTGACTGAAGTAGTTCACGGAGGGGAATTGCTGGAGAGAATAACCGAGGAAGGTAGTTATTCCGAGGCGGACGCGAGACGGATCATCGTTCAGATTTTAAAAGCGGTTGAGTATCTACACTCGAAGAAAGTCGTTCACCGAGACATCAAGTTAGAAAATATTTTGATGTCCGATCGATCTCCCAAAGCGACGGTGAAATTGATTGATTTTGGATTATCTAGATTACCGCAAGACGGAAGCGAGATGAGAACAATTTGTGGTTCGCCTTTGTACGTCGCGCCTGAAATTTTAGACATGAACTTATCGGACACGGCGTATACGCCGGCGGTGGACATGTGGTCCGTCGGCGTCATTTTGTTTATTTTATTGAGTGGCTATTCACCGTTCGATCACGACGACGAAGAGCAGCTGTTTAAAAATATCAAAGAAGGCGTGTATTGCATGGACGACCGAATTTGGAGATACATCTCGGAAGGTGCGAAGGATTGCGTTCGACAGTTGCTCACGGTGGACGTGATGAATAGAATGACTGCTACGCAAGCTTTGCAACACCCGTGGATTCGACAAAAACACCATCATCATCACCATCATCATCACAATAATAATAACAACAACGATAACAATAATAATAACGATATTAGTTCAATTATGACGAGCGAGACGAACTCGACGGGTTTTACCGATGGCGGAGGCTCGCTCACCTCGAGCATGAACATGCAACCTCCCGAGCAAATGCCAAAGGAAATTTTAGAAGAAAAACAAAACCGCTTAAAACAACGACTAGAAAGTATACGCATGATTCGAGAAGAAGAGGCGTTAGCGATGGATATAGCTATGCAGCAAGATAGCGATAACTCCAATCCTTCGATTTGATGATATGATAAGTAAACGAGGACGACGAAAAGATGATAGTGAAAATAATAAATCGTTTTCAAAAATAAAATACAGCCGCTTACAATCTCTATCTACGTAAATCTATGATACACTACCTCAAATGCTAATCATCAATATTCTGGTAACTCTTTGTTCATGAACTTCTTCCTCGCGAACGCCATCCAAAACTTGTTCATTTTCGTGCCTTCGTCGACGTATAAGTGGTCAACCAGGCGCAAACCGATTTCTTCGCGACACTGCGCGAGATACGACTTCAACGTTTCACCTTCTTGAAACGTTTTCGGGCCATCAATAATCCCTCCTAACCCAGTCGTGATGTCAAAGTGGTCGTGCGCTAACGCGAAGAGAAGCTTCGCCCCTTCTGTCATCAGATTTTTCTTACTATTATTATTCGTACCTTGTTGCGAGGAGGACGACGACGACGCTTGGTTTTGGTTTTGGTGAAGTCTCTTCAAGCATTGGGAGATGTAGAGAGTCAAATAAATCAACAACTTGTCCGCGTCGGATTGAATGGCGTATTTCCGAAACAAAACGTTCGGTCGGAAATACTGAATAGCCTCGTCGACGATGTCAAAATCGGTCGTCTTCGGCGCCGGACCTCTCGTTTGCGTTCGCAAAGGAAGTAAAGGGACGCCGCAGGACGCGTGGATGGAATCGGGCAATTCCGTGAACGCGGAATGGTACACCATTTTTTCTTTTCACAAAACGCACAAGTAACCACCACTACTACTCGTAGTAGTGATTAAAAAATCTAACTTATATGATGCGTGTAGTAGTACCGAGTGGTGGTGGTGGTGAATCTTCTCTCTTTCTGAAGAAGAAGAAGAAGAAGATATATGAGAAGGAGAACACCAGAATTCATTTCCTTTGACCGTTTAAGGTTTGATTTATTTAAACAAGTTTATTATCTTATTCTTAAACCCTAAGCTAGCTAGTCACTCACATAAATTGCTCTGATAAAAAGAGCTCTTTGCACACTTTATTCGCCTCTTTCAAATGAGAGAGTTTTAGAAACGCGAAGGCCACGGGATCGAGACCCGTATGGGGCATATTCATAGAACGCCCTTTTAGCTCAGCTTGGTTAGAGCGTCGTGCTTATAGATCTTTTTTTGCTCTGCGCTCGTTTCTTATTACTATTACAATGCTAGAAGTTGTTAAATGGTGTTGTTGCCACCGCGTTGATATTGCTTGCGAGGCGATGACTTTGATTTTGTCAATTCGAGCAACTCTTTCAAGTCGTCTCCAATATCCTCAACAACAATTTCCTCTTTGTCGTACAATACCGTGCAATAATACGGTCCAGGCTGACCAGCTCTGGCAGTTCTTCCCGTTCTGTGTATGTGCATAGCCGCAGAATCGGCTAAAGAGTAATGCACCACGTGATGGAGCTCCGGGAAGTCAATGCCTCGAGCCGCTAAATCCGTACAGACGCACACTTTTAACTCTCCAGAGATGAAATCGTCCAACACCACGCCTCTCTCCTTCGCTTTCCCGTGAAACGCCATAGAATACATTCCACTGCTGTTGTTTTCTTCTCCGTTTATATCGGTATTAGTATTCAAGTATTCGACGATTTCGTCCGCCTCTACCGGCGAGTTTGCAAAGACCAACGACTTGTACTCTTTCCGCTTTCGCAACGCTTCCACCAACGCTTTGTTTTTCCTCGTTCGTATACTATTTTCTCTTCTTTTCCGTTGCTGCGCCTTCTCCATATCATCATCATTATCATTCTCATCCTCATTCTCATGACTCTCTGTTTCTTTTTCTTCTTCTTCTTCTTCTTCTTCTTCTTCTCTTTCTATCATTACAACCTCTTGTTCCAGTTGCGGGTGCAACTTTCCGAAATACCCGGTGGAAATCCAAGACAGATCGCCTTGAAACGATTCGAAAATCGGTTCGGAATCTTTCAAAGTCGCGGCTGCAAACACGTATTGCACTTTCGCGCCAAACTTATTGACACCATCCGCGTTCTCTCCGTACGTTAAATCGATTAAATGTTTAACATCGTCCGCGAATCCTCTAGAGAGCATCTCGTCGCACTCGTCCACGACGAAATGTTTGAGACGACCAAACAACACCCACTCGTCTTTCGCCAAAGCTAATAAGCGAGCTGGCGTGCATATCAAAACGTCTGCTCGTCGAAATTCTGGTATGGCTTCTTCTAAATCGCCAATGATTTTGTTCCCTTTCTTTCCAGCTTTCGTCGTCGTCGAAGATTTACTCGCGACGTATTTTCGATTTCGATTATTTGTGTTTTTCCGTTGTTTCAAACTCGTCGGTTTCAACAATTTCTTCTCCTTACCGAAAATGGAAAACACCGTCGGCGCCGGTAACTCTAAATCAGTTCGTTGACACCAAATTGAACATAATTCGGCCATTTTTGAGACTTGCCTCGCCAACTCGACGTTTGGGACGAGAATGACCATCGCCGGACAACATCTTCCGCTAACTTTCGTGCCTCCCCTTCCCGGCGCCGCCACCTGGGACATGAGCGGTAAAGTATACGCGAACGTCTTCCCAGAACCAGTTTCGGCTAATATCACCGCAGAGTTTCCTTCAATGAGTTCTGGCGTAGCTAACTTTTGAATCTCTGTTGGTCTTTTCAAGCCAGCTTTGTTTAAATTTTCCGCCGTGATGGCTTCTAAACCGGCGTTGACAAACGCGTTGTCCGATAATTGTTTTTCATTACTATCATCATCATCATCGTCATTGTGGTTGTAATAAGAGTCTCTTCTCTGTGGTTCTCGCCGCTGCTGCTCGGCTTCCTTTTTCTTCTCTCTTTCCATTCTTTGCGTCTCCCACGGCCGTAAGCCTCCTCTTTTATACTTGGATTGGACCGCGACTTTTGGCGGCGAAGACGACGATATAACCTTTTTAACTCTGCTGCTGCTGCTGCTGCTGCTGCTGCTGCTGCTGCTCGACGAAACTCCTTCCTTGATCCCACTCTCGTTGGCAAATCGAGACCATCCGGCTAAATCGTCCACGTCGTCCTCTTCGGTGTTTTCGTACTCCTCAAAGTCGTCGGCGTATTTTCTTCCTCCTCGCAGTTTTTGTCTCTCCAAAGCGATTTGCTTTCGCTCCAATTCGTCCAAAGGCACCGCTCTTTCTTGTTGTTGTTGTTGTTGTCTACCTCTGTTGTTGTTGTTGTAGCTCGCGCTCTCATCGTCGTCGTAATTCTCTTCTCTTTTCTTCGTTCCGAATTTTGCGTACGCTTTATCCGCGGTATCCCATCCTCGGGGTCGTCTGTTCTTCTTTTTTCCTCCGCCGCCTCGTTCGTTAGTAAAATCATCGTCGGCGTAATTCTCATTAGTGTCGCTCGAAGAAGAAGAAGAAGAAGAAGAAGAAGAAGAAGAATACCGAGAAGGTCGTCTCTTCTCTTCCGCGGCGGCAAAAGCGGCAGCAGCAAAAGTGCGACCCCGAAGAACGACTCCCACTCTTCTCTTTTGTTTCCCTCTCGCTCCTCCTCCTCCGCCTCTCAGCGGCAACATCATCGTGATGTTGTTGTTGTTGTTCGCGGAGGCAAACATAATTTTATTACTTTTTTGTCTCGTCTGTCTCTTTTCTCTCTCAAAAAAGAAAAGAAAAGAAAAGAAAGAGCAGAGGGGCTGTTGTTTGGAGAGGACGACGCAAAAAAGAAGGCATTCATTTTTTTTTGGTTTGAGGGAACCGACTTGCGAGAGAGAGGGCAAAAACCTCTTTTTTCGCCGGCCAAAAGGATAAAACGCAAAACCGTCGCGAATTCAACGTCACTTCTTTGAGCTGTTTGCGACCTGCGCGTCCCATCGAAAAGAATTCATTTATATCGCACACTTCATTGTTCGTTCAATTCGACGTGAATATATTTAAGCGAGAACATCTCAACATGTCTTCTCAAACGTTATCGATGATGATGGCGAACGTGAGAATTTCGTCGGCGACGGGAACCTCAAAATCGACGACGACGACGACGACGCCGCGCGCTGCGAGCTTATCCGCGAAGCATGCAAACGGAAACTCGAAGGTTTTTTACGCGAACAGTTTGTCATTGAACAAATCTAGAGACTCAGTCGCGACGTTTAGCATTTCCGCCAGCGGGAGCGGGACGAAGAAAGGTTTATATCAATTCGTCGAGCGGGTGAACTCGCCGCAGATGAAGGATGATTTGATTCCTTTTCGAGTAGGAATGACGGTGAAGGTTGGCGTGACGGTCACGGAAGGGAACAAGAGCAGAGTGCAGCCGTACGAAGGTTTGATTATTGGCATTCACAGAGCGGGCGTTGCGAGTACGATTACGGTCCGAAAATCCTTGCAAGGGTTCGGGGTTGAGAGAATTTTCCCGATTCACTCGCCGTTGTGCTCGTTCCAAGAGGTCAGAGGCGCGGGTAAGCCAATCGCGAGACGCTCCAAGTTGTACTACTTGAGAGAACGCGTTGGTAAGAACGCGAAATTAAAGAGTAGATTTGTTGCGAAAAAAGAAGGATTGAGCCGATGGCAAGTGAAGCAAAACGCGTTGATTGCCGAGAAGGAAGCCGCGGCGGCGGAGGCGGCGAGAGTCCAAGCGGAAATCGAGGCAAAGGCGAAGGCCGAGGAGGAGAGACTCCAAGCGGAAGCCGAGGCGAAGGCGGCCGCGGAAGCCAAAGCTAAGGAGGAGGAAGCCGCTGCCGCTGCTGCTGAAGCCGCTGCTGCTGAAGCCGCTGCTCCCGCGGAAGAGGCGGCTCCGGAAGCCGAAGCTGCTCCCGCGGAAGAGGCGGCTCCGGAAACCGAAGAAGGTTCGGCGTAAAAGAGGTTTCTTTATCTTATCGCTTTTTAAAAAGTTGAGAGTAGAGAACAACAACAACAACAACAACAACAACATTATTTGTCTAACCTATATACCATAGCCTTTACATTATATACATACCTATGTGCGTTTTAATTGAAATTGATTGAATAAGAACAAACGAGTATTTTATTATTTTTCCTTCACTTCACGGCTTTGGTCAAATCTTCCTGACTCCTCTTCTTCGCCTTTTTTTGCTTTCCCTCCTTGTCGCGTCTGTTCATCAGTTCACTCTTCTCGTCATTTTCAAACGCGCTGTTTGTATCACACACACACACACATCAATCAATCAATCAATCAAAAATGCCGAGACCAACGAACGATAAGATCACCCTCATCTCCGCTATTCCGGAGCAAGAGAGATTTGAAGTTTCCACGGACGTCGCCAAGTGCGTTTTACTTTACGTCATCACAGTCTTCTTCAATTTCTTTGCTTTCGAAAAAAACGCGCGAGATCGCGCTTCTAGGAATCGCCGTCTCTCCTTCTCTCCCTCTCGATTCAAGCGCTTTCCAGCTTTGATCGCGCGCAACCGCCCAGAACGCAACTCTTACGAGACGTACTGACCGATTCTCTCCCTTCTTTTACGTCCAAACAGCATGTCGCAGACCGTGAAAACCGCCATCAGTGGTACGCATTGCAAACGCTTCTTTCGTCTTCTGTTTCTTCTTCTTCTCTTTTCTTTTCGTTTTTTTTGAAAAAGTCATGTCAAATTGGCGGGAGAATTTTCTACACATCACACAACAACAAAGAAAAAAAAGAATAACGACTGACTGATGTCTCACCTCCTTTTCTTATTTAACGATAACACCAATCATCACAAACAGACGGCGAGAAGGAAATCCCGTTACCGAACGTGGCCAAATCGATTTTACAGAAAGTCATCACGTATTGCGAATACCACGCCAACGCGAAGGGCGAAGACGGTAAAGACAAATCCGAGGACGATAAAAAGAACTTCGATTTGGAGTACGTGAAAGTCGATCAAGCGACGTTGTTTGAGCTCATCTTGGCGGCGAACTACTTGGACATCAAGGATTTGCTCGATTTGTGCTGCCAAACCGTCGCGAATATGATCAAAGGGAAGACGCCGGCGGAAATTCGCAAGACGTTCAACATCAAGAACGATTTTACGCCGGAGGAAGAGGAAGAAGTTCGCAAGGAAAACCAATGGGCGTTTGAATAAATATTCGTTGAAACGTTTGCGCGCGCAAAAGATGGAGGGAAGAAGGAGAGAGTCTATTATTTTGTAGTAGTAAAAGAAAGAGAGAAGACTTGGGCGATTGTGATTGAGATAGTCTTGGAGGAGTTCGAAAACATTAGTAAAACTTAGAGAAGAAAAGAAAAGTTCGAAAGGGATGAAAACGTTGCGTTGTACCAATGCAAAGAGCGAAATAGCAACGATTTCGGGTACGAACAACAGACAAGAAAAAAAGAAAGAGAGAGAGAGAAACATATTGCAATAGAGATGCACAAATACTCTACCAGTACATCTGAATACACACCGAATGGATTGTTCAAAACTTTTCACGCTATATCGAGCTTGCCAACTTTTTCGCTAATGTTTTCCGCCGCAGTTACACCACCGCTGTCAGTACCATCTCTAGCCTCAATAAAAGCTTTAACCTCCGTCGGTTCTCCTTTCATCGCGTATGAAGTCATCTGGATGCCGATCTTATTTTGATCTGGGTTTAAAAGAGAAGCCGATATGGCATTCAAAGCTACCTCAAACATTTGGAGTTCTACGAGTTGCGGACGGCGAATGGTAAGTGTACCATCCTCTTCGAAATCCATTTTCGTAAAGACGGGATACATATCCCTTTCCTTAACTTCCTCGCCACTTGTATCCTCTCCAGCAGATGCCGCGCATGGCCAATCGTACTTTTCCTTCGCGTCGATATCCTCGAACGGCGAGAGCTCTTCTCCTAAAAACAGACAGTTCTGCAACGATTTTTTCGTCATATCAACTTCTTCGCCTTCTTCTTTCTCCAACTCTTCTATGATTTTCTTCGCCTCGGCTTCGTTTTTATACACGGTTAAAGTACAGTTTGAGTGATCAATTGTTACGCAGCAGCTGAGCGTGGCTTTGTTATTTTCGTCGAGTCTCAACCCGTACTCGATGTTGAAAAATTTAATCTTCTCGAGCTTCTCTCCGTGTTGCGTCACTGCGCTCAAATACTGAATCGCAGCCGCGAACAAGCTCAAACCAAACTTAGGCGTAAACCCATCCACGGATTCCATCAATCCCGGCAAGTGCTCCGTCGACCATTCCTCCGCCGGCGGGTTCATGTTCGGTTCAATCTGTTCGCGAATAATGTTTTCTATTATCTCCCTCGGCACAGACGCGAATCCGGTTTGAATATCTAACTTCTTCAATAAATTTCGCGTTCCTTTAACGTACGAACACGATTCTTCGTCGCTCGTATCCGTATTTGTGGCCGTTTTTGTGCACGCGAATACTATTTTCGTTGGTTTCTCAATCTTCTTTGTCTTCGATTCTTTTTCTTTTTCTTCTTCGCCGTCTCTCTCGTTCAACACTTTCGGATTCTTGAGAATCTTCTCGATGTACTCGACGATGTATTCGTTCGAGGGCGGTTCAGGACCTCTCACGATGTTCACATCTTCACCTTTCCCGTTCTCGTCTTCTTTCGAGGTCAGAAACTTCCCAGTCGAAGTATCCACGACTAATATCAAATGCGGTCGAGCTGGAATAAACGAAGCGCCTTCTTCTGAGTTTTCTAAATCCTCCAGTTTTACCGAAATTGGAGGCGCCCACGCGCGAAGTTTGTGCACGTAGACTTGCCACACGATTGATGGTTTTGATGACTTTGGTGCCATTCTCTTCTCTGTGTATGTAGTAAACTCGGGAAGAGAGAAGAGAGCAGGTAAATTTATGGATAAAATGTCTTCATTTTTTTCCTCATGTGAGCAAGGGGACAGAGTAGGAACAAATATCAACATCAGACAATAATGATAACGGCGACGAGGAGAACTTGCTTGGTTTGTTCTTCGATGCTAAGGTCGTCGACCACCACGCGTCAAAAATCGTCGTCATATAAGTCGTCTCTTTTCCTGCTTAGGAGGAAGAAGAAGTCAACAACAACGAAAAGGAATCCCCGCACGACGAATTGGAGTAAGAGAGGAGGAACGTTTTTGCAAGAAGAAGAAGAAGAAGAAGAAGAAGAAGGAGAAGACAGAGAAGTTACGAGAAGAAACGATTTTACGGACCCGATGCACTGGCGACATCAGAGTTACAAAAACTCGTTGGAAAATCCAGACTCGTTGCAAAGCGCGGAGTATCGCGAACGAACCGGGAGAAACCACGTCTATCGCGGCATCGTATCGTACGACGGGACGAATTATTTCGGATTTCAAAAGCAAGGCGAGGATAAAATAACGATTCAATCGGAACTGGAGAGATGCTTAATGCAAATAACGTGTCTCGATAGAGAGTTGTTGTGTTTAGGCGCGGCGGGGAGAACGGACGCGGGCGTGCACGCGAGGAAACAAGTGTTTCATTTCTACACGAAAGAACCTTTGAAAGACGAGTTGAACTTCATGCGAGCGTGCAACAGGTTGTTGAACGAAGACGTGAGAGTGGTGGAAATTGCCAAGCCGCACCCGATGTTTCACTCGAGGTTTCACGCGATTGAGAAGACGTACAGATATACGATTGATTTTGGGCTACCGCACAGTCCGTTCCATCGGAAGACGGCGTTGTCGGTCGGATATCGAGAGTACGACATGAAATTGTTAGAGGAAGCGTGTAAAGTATTTGTTGGGACGCACGATTTCGCGGCTTTTATGAATCGGTCCAGAGATGGTAAAAATTTGGAAAGAAACTCGGAACGAACGATTTACTCCTTTGATGTCATTCGCGGCGGCGGAGAAGAAGAAGGAGGAGAACGTTACGAAGATCCTTCGTCGTCGTTAGTGTACTTGTACGTCACCGGCAATGGATTTTTATACAAACAAGTTAGGAATATGGTTGGTGCCATTTTATCCGTGGCTGGAGGAAGATATACCATAGATGATTTGAAATTGTTCATGGAGAAGAAGGATAGAAAGCTCATACCGATGGCGGCTCCCGCGAAAGGTTTGTGTTTGTACGACGTAAAGTATCCAGATGAAATGTACTTTTCTCCTCCTCCTTCTTCCTCTTCTTTAAGGATTTGATGATTATGATGATGATGATCAGTTGTACTGGTAGTAATAGTGGTAGTAGCATTTATAGCGCATAGCTAAAGAAGATAGAGAGTAACATTATATTTATTTGTGTGAAGAAGTAGCCTAGTTTTAATATCTACAAAGTACCGAGTAGTACAGCTATAAAAATTCATTGGTGTATTCACTCACCGAGCGCCGGCGGCGGCTGTGTTCTTCGGAGCTACGCGTTGACTACCATGCATAGCATGGAACGCCATGAGCGTTGTTTTCCCTAGGCATTTGCCAAAGAGTGTTCCGGTAGAGCAACCAGTCACTTGAACTGCGATGTAATCGCCCGCTTTCAACTCGTGTTTGGCGTCGCCTTCGTCCTCGTCGCCGCCGTTGTATCCGCCGTATTTTTTCGTGTTGTCAAAAACGACCCATTTAGATGAATCTGTCTTTCCGGTCCACTCGTTTTCGTTCTTTTTCGATGGTCCCTCAATCAGCACGCAATGAACGGAACCAATTTCTTGCTCTTGCTTCTTTTGCGCCTGCGTTCGGAACGCCTCGATGACTTCCGCTAATCTGTTTTGTTTGACGTCTTCCGGGACGTCGTCCTCCAAATGTCTCGCCGCCGCCGTACCATCTCGTTCGGAGTACGCAAACATGAACGCCTGTTCGTAACCAACAATGTTCATGAGCGAAACCGTATCTTCGTGGTCCTTCTCGGTTTCGCCGCAAAAACCAGATATGATGTCGGTCGTTATCGCGCAGTCTGGAATGACTTCTTTCACGTGGTCGACTAAATCCAAATACGCCTCTCGCGAGTAGCCTCTTCGCATGCGCACGAGCGTCGCCGTAGAGCCACTTTGTGCGGGCATGTGTAAGCACTTGCATACGTTTGGTCGATCGCGAATGACGTTGAGAACATCGTCCGGGAAATCTTTCGGGTGCGGAGAGGTGAATCGAATGCGCATTTCCGGATCGACTTGCGCGACGCGATCGAGCAGTTCTGCGAATTGCACCTTTCCTTCTCTCTTACGACCAGCGTCATATCGAGATTCAAACCCAGCCGCGTACCCATTGAACTTCGCCGGGTCTTCACCCGCCAATCCAGCAGCATTTTTCATATTCAATTCCTCTCTGGCGTTGTTAATGTTCAAAATCGCTTCGATTGAATTGTTCCCGACGATGTTCCCTTCCTTCAAAGAACTCAAAAAATCCTCCGATTTATTCGTATCCACGTAATAAGAGTTCACATTTTGCCCGAGCAAAGTCACCTCTTTCACCCCTTGTTCGCTCAAAACGCGCACTTCGTATAAAATACTCGCCAAATCTCTCGACCGTTCTTGGCCTCTCGTGTACGGGACGATGCAAAACGTGCAGCAGTTATCGCACCCCCGCATAATCGTCACAAACGCCGAGTGCGTACCGTCCGGTCTCACAGGAATGACGTCGGCGTACGTCTCTTCTACCGATAACTGAACGTTCATAGATTTATTTCCGGTATTATGCACTGTATCGATTAAATTCGGCAAATCTCTGTACGCGTCTGGTCCGGCGACTATATCCGCCAACTGATCCTCCTCCAACAACTGCGTCTTCAATCGTTCCGCCATGCACCCCAACACCCCAACTACTGGTCGTTCCGTTTTCTTTTTTGGTTTCCCAAGACTTCTGAAATACGCCAATCGCTGCCAAATTTTCGCCTCTGCCTTATCTCTTATCGCGCACGTGTTGATTAAAATTACGTTCGCGTCGTTTATGTCCTTCGTTTCCTTGAACCCGTTATCGTTCAACACCGACATCATGACCTCGCTATCGTTTACGTTCATTTGACACCCGTACGTTTCTACGTACACGTTCCGGTTTTTCGTTTTCGAGGCGACGTATCCTTCTAAATCTTCCAAAATACCCGTGTTGGCTTTAATCGGCCTCTTCGTTTGGCCTTTCAATACCTCCTCTTTGGAGGTGAGGTGGTGACCACCTCCGGTTCCCGTAATCGTCGTAGTGGTCGCGTCGTTCGCGTTGTGCGCTCTCGTGATAACATTCACATTCTTTCTCCTCGTCCTCGTTAAACCCTTCGTCGTTCGTTCGCACGTGTTGTTGTTGCGATACCGAGCAGCCAGGCTTCCTCGTCCTCCTTCATTCGAGAACGACGACGCGACGGCGCCAACTTTTCTGCTCGAAATTTTCTTCGACTTTGAAGACGAAGAAGAAAACGAAGACGAAGACGCGCCGCTCAAACTTGAACCCTTCGCGTAATTTTGAATACAAGAAGTAGACATCTTCTTCAGAATCGCACTGTGTTATATATATATATATATATATATATCGTTTATGTGTGTGCGTGTTCGAGAGAGAGACAATTTGTGAGGAAACACAATTGCCCTGTAAATAGGTTTATTTATCTCAGTCAAAAGTTCAGAGAAAAGACCAAAAATGTGAGTGAGAGAAGAGAGGAAAAATCAAAAACGTCGGGGGTCGTCAAAAAAAAAACCATCCATCCCTTTTGCAAAACACCTTCTTTTGCTTCTTCTTCTCATTCAAATTCATTGCGAGATGATGACGACGAGAAGAAGACGGAAATAATAAAAAGCATTCACAGAAGAAGAAGGAGAAGAAGAAGACAGACGCGAAGAACGAGAAAAAGGAGAGATGAACAAAGAAGAAGAAGAAGAAGAAGAAGACAACTTGTGCACGTTTTGCACGTTTCCGTTAAAAGTAAAATTGGAAGAAGAGAAGAAGAAGAAGAACGTAATTCGGTTAACAAAATGCAAACACGCGTTCCATCGCGAGTGCTTCAAACGATGGCACGTGTGGAGGCAAAAAGAGTGGGAGAGAGAGATGAGAGAGATGAATTGGCCGAAAGGGTCGGAGGAAGAGAAAAGAGCGAGAGCGAAGCCGACGCACGAGTGCCCGCTGTGTCGAGTTGAAGTGGAGGAGAGGTTTGATTTTAGCAAAAGCAACAATATCAGTGGAGAGGACGACGATTCAGACGACGAGGAGGAGGAGAAGACGATGAAAGAGATGGTGATGAGTGAGGAGATGCTGAATAAACTGCGGAAACAGAGAGAAGTGTTCAGACGGAAACTTCTCAAAGCGAGAGAGATTGGCGCGTTGGTGGTGAAAGATCCGTCGAAGACGAACGTGAACCGACTGCTCGTGCCTCGCTCGAGGGAGCCGACGCAACAAACAAACGGAGGAGGAGAAGGAGGAGAAACAGAGGGAAGAAATAGCGATAGCGTAGCAGTAGTACCAGCAGTAGGAACAACGACAGCAACAGCGAGTAGAGGCAGAGGCAGAGGATCAAATTTTCTCGCGCGCGCACTCGCGCGAGCAAGAATAGAAGATGAGGATGACCAAGATGGATGAAGATGAATTTTTTGCAAAAAGTGCCAAAAATAGCCTGCGCGCGCAACAAGAAAAGAAAAGAGAGATGGGTCTGACAACCCCGTACGCGATTGAAAGCGACGACAAACAAGACCAACAAAGTCGACGACCAAAGAAGGTGCGCGTGTTGATGCCTGGACCGGATTTCCGCGAGATGAACAAGAGAAACATCGGATGCCCAAAGGAGGAGAAAATTTTCGTTCCTCTGAGAGAAGGGAAAGAGTTTTTAGAAAAGCGAAGAGAGGAGAATGAACGCAGGAGAATGGTAGGTAAAGCGGAAATTCACGGTAAGACGACGGAAAAAGGAGTCGATATTGCAAAAATTGTCGAGCACGCGTTCGTAACGACGCGAGCGAATATAAAAGAGGTTAAGAAGAGACCTCTGTTCGGGGGAGGCGGCGTCGGAAGAGCTGGAAGAGAAACGCGAGCGTCTTTGGGACACGCAACTTCCGCGCAAACGAAGAGAGCCTTGTTGGCATCTTCGGATGACGCCACCACCCCTCGCCATCAATTCAAGTTGACAAAGTTCCTAAAAGTTCCGTCGAAGATTGTGACGACGTGGTGATGATGATGATGATGATGATAAATAAAGGGGGCTATTATTACAAATACAAAAATTCTTCAAAGTTCCATCTCGACATACGTGGACGAGTCTACCAATAGCGCTCTCTTCTTCCTCTTCCTTCTGTTCGAAAAACACGAAAAACACGAAGGTAAACACTTATTTCGACTCTCAAACCCTGTTAAATCCTGTTCTTGTCTCGTTTCCGTCTCGAACGCTTCCAAGCGTTTCCATCGCGACTCTAAAATTTGCAAATCGGTTAAATCTGAGTTCACGCTCATGAATTCGAAATCATCGTTTAGCGTCGAATACTCGTTTGAAAACGTTTCATCTTGGAAGTCCTTCTTTGGATCCGCGCTATCGCTTGACGGACTCCCCGGAGCCTGCTGCTGTGCGCTATCTATGGTGTTCATCTGAATCAACTGCGCCGCGTCTCTCTCCGCCAACGCTTCCGATTTCATCATTTCTTGCGCCAAAGATGAGTTCCTCAGAGACGCCTCCATCTGCCTCTCTCTTCTCGCTTGAATGTACTTCTCCACCAGCGGTCGAAACCCTTCGTACATCGTTCGAACTTCCTTAGCTATTATTGATTCTACTAACCTCCCTACACCCGTTAACTTCACGTCGATAGTTAAATCCACATACATCCTACACGCTTTCACGCCTACCGATTTACACCGAATAATACCTTCCACTTTCGACGCTTTCGTTATGTTATTCGTGTTCACTAATTCCGCCTCGAATAATTTCGGCGCCGTTTCGCTCTTCTTGCTAAATTTAAGTTCGTCGTACAGTTCTAAACTCTGGCCTTTTTTCAATCCGAGCGCTCGTTTCACAATCGACGGTATGTATGTGTTCGGCTGCGTTCGAATTATACACCGGACTTCGTTTTTCTTTTCGTCGACTTCATACAGCGGTAAATCACACTTCCGGTTGTTGAAATGCTCCGCTTGCGCGGTGAGAAAAGCTCGGGTGTTTTTTGCGAACCAAAAATCCGCGGCATCGATCGGGAGCTCGTCCGTTTCCAACTGAAGGCGCATGTTATTATTGACTTCTTCAATCAAGCCAAGTGCGCTCTCAATCCAATTTTCTTCTTCATTCGCAAAAGTCTTCTTCTTCTTCTTCTTCTCAACGACCACGACGCATTATAATACGAATAATACGAATAATTCTGTTCACTCCCGTTCTCTTCGATGAGTGATGCTGTCTTTCGATACTACTACTACTACTAATAATAAATAAACAAGGACGACGAAAGCGTTGGAATGAAGAGGAGGAGACTTTTTCTTAAAAATCTCGTATACGTAACGCTTTTTTTCACATCACTTTGAATAATAATACAAAATTTTCGGTTACACTTTAACGCTCACTCAATCGAAGAAAGACAGTCAAAATCACGCGAGCGAACTCTTCCCGAACGAAGATTGAATCTCGTCCCCCTCTCCTTCGCTTTCTTTCAAAGTAAACTCGAATTTCGGCAACCGTCGCAACAGCGCGTACGGCGCCGGGAAAAAGTTGGAGAACCACAGCTCGACGAGGAATTTAACAATCGCCGCGAGCACGCCTTTACAAAGAACGAGGTTTCCCCAGAGGAATAAACCGTTCCAAGGACCGAGAGAGATGGCCATAAATCGAGGCGGGAGAGAATATTCGTCGTTCTGCTTTCTTTGTTGATCTTTCTTTATTCTCGTGGCGACGTATTCGGCTTCCCAGTGCGCGAAAGAGGCTAAGAACTGTCCCGGCGGTTTCATCGCGCAGTCGCCAACCGCGTATATGTTTTCAAATCCTATAACTTGTAAAGTTTTTGGATCTCTTTCGATATGACCGAGCTTACTGAGCGGTATTTCGAGGATTGGCTCGTTGTTCTTTTTCGCTTCGGCGGCGGAAAGTAAAACGGTTGGATTTTCAAACGAAAGAAAGTTGGTGGACGGCTTCGAGCCGACGGCGAAGATCGTTTCCTTCGCTTCAATTTTTACCGATTTGTCTTTAGATCCGACGTAAGAAGAAGAAGAATAAGAAGAAGACGACGACGGTGGAGAAGTTTCGCCGTTCACTCTCTCGAATCTCTGGCCAAGTTCGACGCGAACGTTCTTCTTCTTGAACCACTTTTCCACGTACTCCGAGGCGGATTTCGGCAACGTGTCCAAAAGTCTATTTTTATCGTGCGCTAAAACAACATTCGTTGCAGTTCGTTTTCCTTTTGCACGCACACAAGCTATATCCGCCGCTAATTCCACGCCGACGACTCCACCGCCAACAATTAAAGTCGTTTGTTCATCGTTACTAATGTTGTCGTTATCCTTACGAGAAGAAGGCATCGCTACGCGTTCGGCGTCTCGTTGGAACGTCTTTTGTCTCGCGTATCCAGTCTTCGCGCCTTCTCCTGGCGTCCCTCCCATTGGCTTGATACCTGACGTGCTACCACCGTAATTACTCCCTGTCGCTATGATCAAATAATCGTACTCTAGCTTTTTATTCTCCTCTCCTTCTTCGCCCGCCGTTCGCACGGAAACGTACTCCTCGCACACGCTCTTCACGCCGTCGTCCGCCGCGTGCGCAAATCTCGCCCCCACTCTCTCGCACATCTTCTCGTACGATCTGTGCAACTTCCCAATCCTCTCTCCTGAATTCTCGCTTCCTTTATACCTCCGCATTGGTCCACCTCCAACCATCGCAGAGAGCGCCCCGGGCGTGTACTCGAAATACGCCTTCGTATCCACCAAAGTGACATCGCACGTCTTGGATAAATCAAACACCGCTTGCATCCCGGCAAACCCGCCGCCGATGACGACGACTTTTTTTCTTCCCCTGTCCTTCATTTTTTTCGTTTTCGCGATCTGTTTCCTCGTCAATACGGATGCGATGATTACGATGGCGCTCAGCGCGATGGCGATTACAAACAACTGTTCTACTGATGAAAATGGTTGTTGGAAACCACCACCGCTGAGTCCGTTTGTTTCTACTAGAAGCCTCTTCTTCGTCTTCTTCTTAAACGTGGACGAGAGCGACGAGAGAGTCTCGACTTTTAGTCGCAGAGGAGTAGCTGTTTCTCTCTCGCTCGCGGTGTGACTGTCGTTGCTTCTCTTCAAACGAGAACGAGAACGCGCGACGACGACTTTCCCCGAGGAGGAAGTGCAAGAGGAAGAGGAAGAGGAACAGCGTTTTTGGCTGATTCGGACGACAACAACACTCGACGACGACTCGCACTGACGACGACAACGAGAACGATGATGATTGGAGAAGATGAAGAGCGGCGCTTCTATCGAATGTAACCGCGCGTACATGAATAAATGATGAGTGAAGGAAAAAGCACCGCATTTGGACGCGTTTGTGTTCTGAATTATTTTGTTCATTTGTTGTATTTAAGCGCGTTTTGTATTTACATCACTTGACTCACTCTCTCTCGTTTGACTCACTACTCTCTCTTCCTCACTCTCTCTCTCTCTCTCTATTATATATTTACGTTTATAAACCCCTTCAGTTGTATTCTTTTTATCTTCTTCTCTCTAACATCTTAGATGGTGGTGCCGTCCGGAATGGTCGCTCCTTGCAAGACGACGACAACCCCGTCGCGGATGAAGTAGTTCGGGTGAGCTGCTTCGTTATCGTCAAAATCGACGTTGTTGACGTTGGTGATCGTGCAATTCTTACCGACTCTCGCGTTCTTGTCGATGATGGCGTTCTTGATGACGGAACCTTCTCCGATACCGATCGGGATTTCTCCGGCGCCTAACAAAGCGGCGCGTTGTTCTTCGGACTCGTAGAGGTCGGCGCCGATGATCATGGCATGGTCGATGTTCGCGCCCTTACCGATGTTGGATCGGATACCGATGATGGCATCGTTCACCTTGCAATCGGACAAAGAGCAACCGTGCGAGATGATGGCGTTCTTAACCTCGCAGTTTTGAATCTTGGCCGGCGGCAAATATCTCGGCGAAGTGTAGATTGGAGAATCCGCGTCGTAGAATTCAAAGTCCGGCTCATCCGCAGCCAAGTTCAAGTTCGCTTCGAAAAAGGACTTGATGGTTCCAATGTCCTCCCAGTAATCGTTGAAGAGGTAGGCTTGGACGTTATAGCCGTCTCTGGCGGCAAACGGGATGATTTCTCCGCCGAAATCGTGGTTGTCCGCGTATTTTTTGTTCAAGAATTCGTCCAAAGAAGACTTCTTGAAGACGTAGATTCCCATGGAGGCAATGTACGGCTTTTGTTTCGCTTCGGCGGCAGAGAGGCCGAGCAAAGTCGTGTCGACTTGCATTGCTTTCAACGCGTCCCCTTTCGGCTTTTCGGAGAATTCAAAGATTCTCAAGTTTTCGTCGCACTTCATCAAACCAAAGTCCGACGCTCTCTTGTCGTCCAGCGGCAACACCGCGATAGTGATGTCCGCGTTCGTTCTTCTGTGGTGGTTGACAAAGTCCATGTAGTTCATGCGGTACAAGTGGTCACCCGATAAAATGACAATATCCTCGACGTCTTTGTTCTTCACGTCCGTGTACAACCACGAGTACTGTCTGACTGCATCCGCGGTGCCTTGAAACCATTCTGTGGACGTCGGCGTTTGCGTAGCCGCCAAAACTTCCACAAACCCAGACCCGCCGTTGACAATCCCGTTACCAAAGTTGTACGTCTTCGCCAAGTGTCTGTTCAAACTCGCGCTGTTAAATTGCGTCAAAATGTACACTTTATTGATCCCAGAGTTGATGCAGTTGGACATCGGCACGTCGATCAAACGATACGCGCCGCCGATAGGCACGGCTGGCTTCGAACGAGTCTTCGTCAACGGGTACAAACGCGAACCGGCGCCGCCACCCAAGATGATGGCCGCCACAGATTTCGTGTTTGACATCGCCGACATAGTTTGGTTTTCCTTCGGCTGTTGCGCGATGGCTTCCGAGCGCGTTATCGTTTTTTGGATTCTTCTTCTGTTGTTTTTTAAAGTTTGTGTGTTTTGGGAAAAAAATGAGATATTAGTAAAAGAAGAGACTTGACGAGAGATGAGAACAACAACAACAACAATACCTCGCTTCGATTCGAACGAGAGAAGAGCGAACGCGCGTTCTCTCTGCGCCGTTGTTGTTCTTTTAAAAGGTGCACCACGAACCCCTTTAAGCGCGCGCGCGGATAAAAAAATATCCCACACGGGCAATCCATCACGGAATGATTATTGGATATATATCACACTTCGGATCTCTCTCTCCCGAAAATACTAAACGAACACAAAACGAAACCCACGCGACGAATCATCCAAACGATTAAAAACGCACCCGTTATTGGTGGAAGACTTCTTCCCCCGGGTGGTGGTCAAACGTGCACCCCCGGTGGTAAACGCGCTCGCTTTCGCGGTGGCAAAAGAAGCGGACATGATTTTTTAATCTTCTTCTTCTTGCTTTTGAGATACAAAGTGTATTAACGAGAGTCTGTGGTCTCACGACACAAGGAAGCTCTCCTCTTCGTGTGGGAATAAATGAAAAACGAGTGGCACACATTTTTTCGCATTTTGTGGGGCCGGAAAATTCCTTTTTTAGAGATCTCTGTCGAGGAAATGTGCTGACGCACGAAAACACACACTTTCGCGAGAAAAAAGTTCGTTCCAAAATGGGAGCTCTCCTCGTGAAGAAGACAAAGAAGACCAAGGTTCTATTCATCTCCTACGAATACACGTTCGGGACGTTTTCTGGGAACGGTGTCTTAGCCGCGAGCACGGTGAGAGGATTTTTGAACGACGATTCCGACTTTGACGACGACGACGACGCGATGACGACGGAGATTTTGGTGGTGTGCGCGAGACCAACAGAATTGGAGGAAGAATTACGTATGGAAAAAGAAGACGAAGAAGAAGACAAAGGTGTTCTCTCTGTTCCGGTTCCGAAGTCGAAGTGGGGGAGGTTAGATAAAACGTGCGCGCACGAAGAGTTCGCGACGAACGTCTCCGAGAAGCAGTTGGAGGCAATCGTAAAGTTCCGAGCAGATGTCGTTTTAGGCGTAGATTGGTCCTCGCTGGAAGTCTACGAGAGAATACGAAAACGATATCAAGAAGAAGAAGAAGACGGGTTTTCACCACCGCCTCCTCCTTTAACGTATCTGAATTACCGCGTGTTTACGTTACACGACGAATCGCACCGGGCATTAGAGCAACGCATGATTACCGCTTCGACGCACGTTATTTGTTTGTGCATCAACGACGCGAAATTTTTGCGAGACGCTTTCGTAGGCGGCGATGACGGCAAAGAGATGGTCGTCGCGGTGGTGCTTCACCCGCCCTTGCGCGAGGACGTTTTAAGAGACGCCAAGAATGCACTCGCTCGAGAAAAACCATCTCTTGTTACCTCTACTACTGGTGCGAAAAAGAAACGAAACGCTTTGACGTGCGTCGTTCGGTTGAGCAAAGAGAAGGAACCGGAAAGGTTCGTCGAGCTCGTCGAGGAACTCGCCAAGCGCGACGCTTTTGGTGATACGTTGGTACCAATTCTCGTCGCTCCTGCAACTTCAGAGTTTGCTGAAGGGTTGAAAAAGCGATTTCGAGAGGCGACGAAGAATATACCGAACGCTTCCGAGTTGTGCATCGAGTCCTTCTTGAACGCTACGCAGCTCGGTGAGATTTATTCGAGAACGAAATTGAACGTACACCCGTGTCGTAAAGATGCGTACGGCATGACTGTTATCGAAGCGGCGGCGTTTGGAGCACCAAGTTTGGTGTGTTCTGGAGGCAAAGTAGGATCCAGTGAACTTCTCATGGAAAACCAAGGTGTCTTTTCCTTCGACTATGAGAACAAATCCGTCGAAGCGCTCGCGGATTTCATCACAAACATCGACGAGAATAGATTAGAAGAAGTAGCAAAAATAGGAAGAGAGAGAGCTTTGGCGTACGACGAAACAGAATACGCGCGTCTCATATCAAAGGGAATGATGATACCGAAAGAACGAGGAGTAGAGACGATTCGCGAATTGGCAGAATCATACGCCAACGCGCTCATCGCCTTCTCGCTGGATTATGAAAGCCGAGAAAGCGTGACAATTATGACAAGAAGCAGAGGCAAAGATGACGACGGTGATGATGTAAATATAATAAGTAGTAGTAGTGCAAAAACAATAGAATTAGAAGGTTGGATAATCACGGCGGACAATCCCCACTCGATGAATACGGGTATTGGAGCAAACGCAATTGCAAAGAAAGCGCTCGAACACGAGCTCTTGGATGCATTTCCACGCGTTCAGCTCGGTCGCTCGCTGACTTCAGAATATGACTCGGATGACCCCGATGAAATGAAATGGATCGAATGTGGATACTTCGTGCCTTTCATTGGATACAAGACAGAAGAGAGTAAGATGAGCGTGGAACAACGCGTGCTCGAAATAGGCCGAAATTTTGGCCAAAACGCAGTATATTTTATAAGTAGAACGAGCGGAGAGAAGGCGTTTAAAGTGACGGTTGTTCCGTGCTGCGCGAATATGGACGCGTTACGATCGACGGTCGAAATGGTCCCGCGCAAGATTCCATCGATTAGGCGACAGGTAGTGCTGGATTATTAATAAAAATGCTCGCGTATGCCTTCTATAATCCCTCTCGCCTCGAAAGCCTTCGTCACGATTACTCGTTTCTTTCTACTTCCTTCTTTTTCTTCTAAGAGCGCTCTTTCTGCCCACCTCACTAAATCTTCCTGCGCGTTTCCTACCACTATCGCTAAATTCCTCCCCGATAGCATCAACTCGTCGTTCCCGCTATCTCCGCACGCTACCGTTCGCTCCAACTCGAAGCCTAACTTCTTTCTCACAAACTCTAAACTTTCCAGCTTCCCGGCTTGATTCGACACGCAATCCACGTACTTCCACCCGCCCGTGCCGGAACTGATTATTTTTGCCGTCACGTTCTTTTCTTCCAAATATCTCTCCAACGTCGCCACAAACTCGCCTACATTTTCATCCTTCAACGCGCACGTTATTTTATGCGCGTTCTGTTCCTCCTCTGGTCGAAAATGGGCCGACTCTTCCCCGCATAATTCGATGGCTTTCGCGCACCCAGCTCTGACAATCGCCTCGTCCCACCCGACGTCTAACGTTCTCGTCCACTCTTCGTCTTCGATCCACATTTCTTCTTTCTTCTCGTCGCCGCGCGAGTACACTTTCGTACCGACGGCGCAAATCAACATCTCCGGTTTTACCATCACGTTTCCTTTCTCTCTCAGTAACGCTCGAAACGACTCCAACGACCGACCGGTGCTGTATACCAGTTTACTTTTACTCTTCTCATCCTCGTTATTAATGCTGTTCTCTTCTTCTTCCCAAAAAGTCCGAAACTCTAGCGTCGATTGGTCGTCTCCAACCATCGTTCCGTCTAAATCCGACACGACTAAAATTGGATGGTTTCTCCTTCGAATCGTTTCCGTCGTCGTCGTCGCAAACTGGGAAGAGTGCGCTCGCACGCAACACGAAGAACTACTCCTGGGATGATGATGCGCGCACGACGACGCAAAGTGCGACGACGACGCGAAAGCAGCAGCCATGATGATTGCTCTCTCGCGCTCTTTCTCTGATGATTTTCGTGAAAGAGAATTTTTTTTTTATAACGACCTCTTCTGTCTTTGGTTCGTATTCTTGGTGTGTGAAAAGCTTCTACGACGACGTGTTTAGAACAACAATGTGATGATAAGTGCGTTTTGATGAGATGTTTTGATGCCCCCTCCTCCGCTCCGCGCGTTTAAGATGTGGTTCATTCATTATTGGTGTGTGAAAAGCTTCTACTAAATATGATGTGTTTATTATAACAATTTGATAAGTGCGTTTTGATGAGATGTTTCGATGGCGCCTCTCCTCCGCTCCTTTCGCGTTGTGTAACCCCGGAAGAAGAGAGGGAAATTTTACTTCCCACCACCACCAGCCATGGCAGCGGCTTCTTTCGCTTTCGCTTGCTTCTCCTTCACGTCCTTCACCGCGGCTTTAATCGCGTCTTCGGCCAACATGGAACAGTGCAACTTCACCGGCGGCAAGTTCAAGTGGTTGGCGATTTCGCTGTTTTTAATCTGCGTCGCTTCGTCGACGTGTTGTCCTTTCACCCACTCCGTGGCGACCGAGGAAGACGCGATCGCACTCCCGCACCCGAACGTTTTGAAGCACGAGTCCGTGATGTTCCCGTCGTCGTCTACGCGGATTTGGAGTTTCATCACGTCCCCGCACGCCGGCGCGCCGACTAAACCCGTCCCCACGTTTGCGTCTTTCTTATCGAAAGCACCGACATTTCTCGGTTTTTCGTAATGGTCGACGACGTTTTTGTGGTACAATCTGCTGCTTGTGCTTGTGCTTGTGCTGCTGCTCGTGGAAACGATTCCAGAGGTTCGAGTTAACGCGCACAGCGTTTGATTTTTGTTTCTGCCGATAGAGTTTCTGAGTAAAGCGTTCATCGTATTCTTCTTCGCGTGTACAATTCAAGCAGAGAAGAAGGGATCTGTCTTTTTCTTTCTTTTCTGCTTGTAAAAATCACACCACCGTTTTGTGACGTTGTTATGTTGTTGTTGTTGTTGTTGTTGTTGTTGTTCAAAAACACAAACTTTTGGAAGGTTCTTTCTTTTACTCTTTTAACGAGGACGAGAATACGCTCACTTTTAGTCCTCAAAGCGCGCGCGAAGTGTTGTGAAGTAAAGGACGAAAGAATGTGAGAAGAATCGCGTGGAAAATGTAATAAGACAAAAGGTGACACGTCGACGAAAAAGAAGGAAAAAAAAGTGTCCAAAGAAGAAAAAATGTCCTCTCTGGTACAATTCTCCTCCTTCAAAACGAGTACGAGAGACGAGTATTCGTAAATATAATAATATTAAACGTCGTCGTCGACGAGATGGTCTAAATCGCTCGCGATGTGCGCTTTGTCTTTAGGCAAACGCATTCTGTTTAACACGAGTTCAGCTTTTCTTCTTCTCTTTTGATCCGTCTGATCATCCGCAGGGAGCTCGTGTTCTCCTTGTTCTTGTTCTTCTTCCGCTTCCGCGTCGGTTGTATAAAACGACGCGGCTAAACCGCTGAGAACAGCCGCCGCGGTGTCCGGGAAATGATCGATGAAAAAAGACGGTCCGACTAAAAAACCGCGGTCCATGAGATCTTTCGCTTCGATTTTCCAAATCTCGTAGTTGAAATGTCGGATAGTTTTACTCACCCTTCGTCGGTTGCCCGACTTTGAAGACGAGGACGACACGTCGTTTGGAGAGTATTTGACTTTTCGGAGGTACAATAACTCGCCGGGCGGGTATAAAGGCGCCGCCATATTTGGATCGGACGAGATTTGCTGCTCGGAAAAAGCGTTAAAACTTTGACGCAAGCTCGTCGCTTCGGAAGGTAAGGCGCCGTCGGTATCGTCATCGTTGAATACGTCCGATTCGACCAGAGCAGTTCGCGAAGTCGTCAGTTTTCGAAGGAGTTGAAACTTACTCAGTTTACACCTGACCAACGCGTTGATGACTTCCGATCGAAGCTTTAACAAGGTTGGACCGGATAAACGCGTGATGGCATCGAGTCCGTGGATGGAAGAAGTGCAAAATTTTTCCGTTTCTTTCGCGAGTTCTGCGCCGAGTAACCCTCCCGGAGGTTCGATGGCGACGACTTTCACAGTCGGGAACTTCTCGCGCAGAAAGAGCGCCACGATTGACGCCGTCGCGCCGCCGAGCGAGTGTCCGGTGAGCACCAATCGCCAACCGCGACATTCCGAGAGAACATCTGCAGGAATCGAATCGCCTTCTGCCGTGCCTTCTTCACCGAGAATGACCTGGTCCAAAATGCGATGTCTGTTCAAATCGTTAAAAATAAATTCCGAGACTTCGGCGATGCCTTTGTGGCAGTGCAACTGCGATCCGGTGAATTTTTTACTCGCGATATCTTTACCAAGCAAGTTTATATCCAACTCCGTCGGTTTATACATGGCATCCGTGACGCAATCGGCGATGGAAAGCGTTCCGCGAATGGATAAAACGACCGAGCGTTTCTTCACGTCCCGTGCGATGAAGTACGGCGCTTTACCTACGCCTTCCTTCGTGGAGATGTAGAAGATATCTCGCGAAGAGATTCCAGCGCACGCTTTCAGCGCCGCGCGATCGAGCGTCACGTCTTGCCGAGAGTTATACAAACGCTCCTTCTCGGCTTCCTCGTCTTCTTCCACATCTTCCCTCACTTCTACGACGACGTCTCCGCTATTATTATTACTACGACTACTATTACTACTGCTACCGCGACCACTGCCGATATTTTTCCTACTCTTTTGTTTCCTATAATACGCCCCACAGCACACGCGACTCATCCCTTTGAACGAAAACGCCATCTTAAATCCCTTCGATGGATGCGCCCAAGCGTATAACGTCCAGCCGTACGCCGCTAACGACCATCTCGCGTAATGCGCCATGTCTTCGAGCGTCTTCGAGAGCATTTCCCCGGAAGATTTAATCGGCACGTCGCACGACATCGTCGTCGTTTCTCGTTGAGAAAATACAGAAGAGGAAGTGGCGCTTCGAGGCGACTCGTTTGTTGTCAAAAGCGACGCTTCAATTTCACCACGCTCGACGTCGTCTCCTTCATTCAAAGGAGTGAATGATGAAGCAGCGTCCATCGCAGCCGCGGCGCTCGACGGTTTTAACAGAACCCCTTTCGGTGCCTCCTTGAGCATCCGTCGGTCTTGTATAGCTAAAAGCGCGAGACCGGCACTAATATCGCTCGGCACTAAATCAGCGCCCTGGAATATTTCGCTAAAACAATCCGCGATGGCGCCCATACCACCTCCTCTTCCCGCGGTCACCCCTCCTCGTTCTCTGCTTTTTTCATCGATGCTTTCTAAATCCTCCCCCGCCGCCGAATCTTTCCGAATTATTCCACTGGAAGACGTGGCACTCCCACCTCTCCCCATGCACATCAAACACCCGACGATGGAAAATATCCTCTGCCACCTTTCCTCGGGATCTAAGTGCGCGAAAGCGGAAAACATGGCAAACACGCCAAACGCCGTCAAACCGACTACGATAAAGTTCCCGACGATGACCGTCAGTACCAAATTCTTCACTCCTTCCGTCTCGTAACACTCCTTGCCACCTTCTTCGTTCATCAGATTGACTCCGTACCCCATCGCGCCTACTATCGCGACTAAAATAATCGCGTGTATAATCAGTAGCGGTATCGCTCTTCTCCTTTTGTTCGGTTCCAATATCTTCCCTTTCGAGCTCTCGAAACAAATCAAAAACTCAACACTCGCCGCGAGAAAGAATAAAGACAGAGACGCGAACACCCAATCCAACGCCTTCTCCCCGACTTTACCGCACGTCTCTTTCAACGACTTTGACATTTTCGCGTACGCAGTCGCGAGTATGCACAGCCATAAAACGTGCAAAAAAGAAAGCAGGAACGATGGGACGACTAAATCGTCCAAAGCCACGAGCCAACTGCGACCGCACAGACGAAGTGCCGGCATTTTATTATTCTGTTCTGTTATATCACGAAATCGTCGTCGTCTCCTCCTTCTTAAACATCACCACGGTGATGTACATCCTCTAAATCCTTCTCGACGACGGACGGACGGACCGGGGGAAACGCAGTTTGGGAGAGAAGAAATTGCTTTTTTTTCTTCTGTGTTTGTTGCCCGCGTGACAAAAGAGAAAGTGAAGCCCAAAAAAGGAGAGAAATTTTTGATTTTTTTTTTTGATTTTTGGCTTCTCTTTCTCCACAAAAAAACAAAAGACCCTCCTCCTTTTTTCCTCCCAATCATCGCCAAACAACAACAAAAAGGGTGGTTTGGACTTTTTTCATTCACAAAAGAAGAAGCGACGGAAAAGCAGCGGCGGAAGAGAAGAGAGAGATGATGATGACGACGCGGTGCGTCGTTTACTCTTGTGTTTTGATGAGATCTCTTTTGTTTCTTTTTGCGCGATGCTTTTTAGATATTTTATATGCGTTTCCCTCCAAATTTTTAAAAATCAAACTAACCATAAATTTAAATCTCTTATTCTCTCGAACAGTGGCGCACTGGCGACGCATCACCAGGCGGTCGGTTTACGACCACCGCTCTTTCCTTCCTCCTCTCAAAGGAATAACAACGGAGAGGGTTTTACGACAACAAAATTTTGGGGTGGTCGTCAAAAAAGGAAGGCGATGATGCGGGTTGAAGCAGCAGCAGCTTCTTCTTCTTCTAAAAATTTTATCGATAAAGAGAACGAGACGCAAGGGCAGAATAAAGATAAACAAGTGCGGACGTTTTATACGTTTAAACCTGGGGAGACGGTGGAGATGCTCTCGGAGTATGTCGGAGTAGACGTCGAGGCGCTGAAAGCGCTCAATCCAGGCGTGGATTTGGATTTTGTGTTTCCCGGAGATCGGGTGGTCGTGCACGTCGAACGACAACGAGAACGAGAACAAAAGGAGGTGAAAGATGAAGGAGTTCGCGAGAAAGTTGCCGCGGTAGTAGATTCGCAAGGAAATACACAGCAACGAGACAATAATAACACTGATAAGAATCAAGAGCGACGACTGAACAAAGAAAAAGAGAAGCGAGCGGCGAGGATGGAAGAGGAGAGGAACGAACGACGACGACGAGAGAAAGAAGAGAAGTTACTGAAGAAAGCTGAGAAAGAACAACGGCAACAACAAAAGAAGATGAAAAAGCAAGTTCAACTCCAAGCGACGAAAAGGGCCGCTCCGGTTTTTAACGCTGGCGCGGCTATGTTTGTGGCTTCTGTACCGGTGCTCGCCATCTCGACCCGTCTCGGATTCTTCAACCCCGTTTTAGATACGTTCGGAAAAGTGAAAGCGATGCTTGCGTCTTCTTCTGATGCGCGCGAACAGTCGTCGTCGATAAGAGGCGAAGCGTCATCATCATCATCATCATCATCATCATCAGAACCTTGGCGATTGAAAACTCCGGAAGTATTCGCAGCGATGACGCAACCGCTCGGCTCTTTGAATACAAACGCTACCGCCACCAATGCACAACCATCGTCTTCAATGTCCTCGTCTCCTTCTTCACAAAACATAGTGTCTCAGCAAGAGTTTACGGAGTTGAGGAAAGAGTTAAACGGCGTGAAAGCGAAGCTGACTGCTTCCGATTCTGAAGCGAGGAACGTTAAGTCTCAGCTCGAGGAAGCGAAAGAGGAGAAGGAGAAACTCGCGGACGAAGCGAAACGAAGAAAAGATGAAGCAAACGAAGTGAAAGCTCAATTAGAACACGCACGAAGTGAACAAAAGAAACTCGCGAATGAAATTAAACAAAAAGAAGCAGAAATGGCGGACTCATTGAAGAATAACGAACAAGCTGCTGCGAAGAGTGTGGCGGCGGTAGAGGCGGAAATGAAGCGCGCGGTTGAAGAGTCCGTAGAGAAAAATGCAAAGTTGCAAAAAGATTTAGAGCTCGCGCGCGAGTCTTTGCGACAAGCGCAAGCATCTCGAGAGTCTGAATTGAATTCTATGAAGTTCGTCATCACGCAAATGGAAAAGGAATTACAAGACGAAAGAGCTTCTTTGAATGATTTGAAAGAAGAAAATACCCTACGCGCGGAGACTGAAATTTCTGATCTCGAAAGGCGTTTAAGCGAGAAGATGAAAAGCGAAGAGTATTTGCAGTCAGAGATTGAAAAGCTTAAAAACGAGTTGACTGCGAACGCGTCCGAAATTGAAGAAGCGATTACCATGAAAGAAGATGCCGTAAGTGCGTTGAAAACGATTGAATCCAAATCTCGCGAGGAAATCGACACGTTATCGACGGAAGGACAGAAAATGAAACTCGAAATTATTGCTTTCAATCAACGCGTTGTAAAACTCGAAAACGAAGCTGAAATGGCCACGACTCGCGCCGCAGATGCAACCGAGGCGTTGGAACGTCTTCAAAAGTCTGCAGAACTTACGGGTTCGACCCAAGAAGAAAAGCTCAAGGAGGCGCTTTCGGCGCAAGCGGAGACTGAGTCGAAACTAATGGAAGCGGAAAGTCGCTTCATAAAGGCGAGCGAAGGCTTTTCGGAGCAAAAGTTAGAATTCAAAAAGAGAGTAGAGGAGTTAGTTGGAAAAGTGAAGTCAATAGAAGGCAAGATGTTGGATGAAACTCGAAGTTTGGAGGAGAAAAACTCGGAGTATGCATCAAAGCTTTCGGAAGCTTCTGAAATCGCCAATAACGAGAAAAAGATGATTGAGGATGAACTCACTTCAGTGTCGGCTTTGAAAGATTCCTTGGAACTGCAATTCGAAGAGCTGAAGGAGAGAGTATCGAAAGAAAAGGAAGAACTTGGCGTCGAGCAACGCGCTATGGAATTAGAAATCAGAAACTTGACGGAACAACTTGAATCAAAGCGTTCGCTCGAATCAGAAGCTGAAAAGTTCCGCGAGGAGAGAGAAACGTTGCTTATTGAAATCGAAAACGTTAAATCCTCGAGAAAAAATCTCGAGGTTGAGTTTGATACGTTCCAGAGAAAAGCAGAGGCTGATTTAGAACGAGAAATTGAGCTGCGCGAAGCGGATTCGAAACAAATCAAGGATGAAGTTCGACAGTTTGAAGAGACGAATAAATCTCTGACCGAAGAAATTGCAGGTTTGAAGCAGAAGCTTGAATTTGCGAATATTGCGGTATCGAGAAGTGAAACACAACGTTCGGAATATGTTGATGGAAGAATAAGTGACCTAGAACAAGCTCTTGAAAATGTCGAGAAAGAGAGAGACGTGCTAAAAACTGAGTTCGATGAGCGTTTGAATCGACAAAATACTGAGTTTGCGGCCTTTGGGCGCGACTTAGAGCTCCAAATTAAGGAAGCGGAAGATGCTCTCGAATTGTCCAGGCAATCTTTCGACTCGGAATTGAAAGCAGCGCTGGCCTCAAAAGAAGAAGCAGAGTCGAACGAGAAAGCGTGGCGAGAGAAAATTGAAGATCTCGAGAAACAATTGGCTGAGTACGGTGACGTTGAGAAAAATCTTGACGTTTTGCGAGAAAAGGTCTCTTTCACGGAAAGCAAACTCAAAGAAGCGTCAGAGCGGATGAAGCAATTAGAATCGGAAGAAATAGAAGCAAAAGCTACTCGAATGTCAGCGCGGGAGAAAATCGCCGAGCTCGAATCGGCATTGACCAACCAAGGCGATCTCGAGGAAGAACTCACTGCTCTACGAGATAAAATTGCATCTAAGGAAACAGAGCTGCAAGAAGCGTCGGATGAAGTCAAGAACCTCGAAATGTTCCAAATGGAGTCCAAAGCTGAGCTCGAAGATGCGTGGCGAGAAAGAGACGAAGCGACAGCGGACGTTTATCGTGAACGCGCAGAGCAGTTGGAGCGTTCCAATAAACTTGAACGTGAGCTGAACGCAAAGATTGAAGATTTGCAAAAGCAACTGGAAGGTGCCGAGGAGAGTAAAAAGTTAGCCGAGGAGAATTTTGAAAACGTCCAAGAAGCTAAAAGTGTTATCGAGGCTGATAAGATAGCTATGGAGCTCGTTCTCGATAAGTTCCGCGAAGAGCACGATAAGTTTATTGCACTAAATGAAGAATTAGAGCTTGCTGCAAAGGCGCAAGAGCAAGCGGAAAAGATTATGTCCGATGCAAAGGAAAATTTCAATGCGGTTCTCGAGGTCACTTTCAGCGAACATAAACAAGAAATTCAAGCATTGGGAAAACAATACGACTCAAAAGTGTACGCGTTAGAAGCAAAGTTGAAAGTTATGAGGGATCAAAGTTACGAAGAGAGTAAAAGAGTAGAGTCTGCCAATGCGCGAGTCGTTACACTTGAAAACGAACTCGAAGAAGTTCGTTCAAAGATGGAGGAAGAAATGGGATCATCCATTGCTGCAGCAGCGATTACGGGTGAAGCAGAAAACGCGAAACGGCAGCTAGAAGAAGTTAGAGCTGAGTTGGATTCTACTCATGAGAAGTTTGAGAGTGAATTAAGTGTTGCGGTTGAGGCAAGGAGAATTGCCGAGTCAAATTTATACGCCGCGACTGAGAAAATATTAAACTTTGAAAATGAGGTTTCGTCGCTATCGAACGATCGTAACACGGAGATGATTGAACTTCGAGAGCAACTGGATGAGATGAAAGCGTCCTCGGTTCTCGAGCAAGAGCAGTTGAGAGCGGATCTCGAAGAGTCTCGCGCGGAGTTGGAATCCGCTCGAACGAACTTCGAGGCTGAATTGAACGCAGCGTACGAAGCGCAGAAAAGCGCTGAATCTAACGTAGAGGAATTGAACGAGCAAATCAAGTCCTACGAAGCCGAGCTCTTGGCAATTGGCAGTTTAGAGCTTCAACTCGACGAGGCGCAAGCAAAACTAACCGCGTACGAATTATCGTCCGGTGAATTACGCAAGGAACTCGACTCCGCTCAATTAGAATTGGAGAATGCAGGATCCAACGTCGCTGCGGCAGAGGCGAAAGTTCGCGCGTCTGAATTAGAACTCAGCGACTTGCGCTTGAAGGTCGAGGAGAAGGAATCCCAAATCAGCGGTAGAAATTCTACAGTGCAAAATTTGGAGCAGCGTTTGTTTGAAATGGAAGAGTTGAGCGAAAAATCGAAAGCAGATTTAGAAAATGCGAGGTCTGCGTTTGAGGCTGAATTATCTGCGGCGCACGAAGAACAAAGAGTTGCCGAAACAAACGTGGAAGCGGCAAACGAGAAAGTCAAAGCCACGGAGTCTGAATTGATGGATCTCCGCGCGAGGATTGAAAATTTTGAGGCGCAAAGTCAAGAGAAGGAAAATCTCCTCCAAGAAGAGGCGAGAGTGTTGCGCGTGAAAATTGAGGAGTTTGAAAACGCCGAGCGCGCATTAGAACGGCAAGTTTCAGAGGCGAGAGAAAATTTAAGAGACGCGGAGACGCGAGAGAAGTCTTCCGAGGTCCAACTCGCTAACCTTCAAAACGAAGTCGACGCCTTGAAAGACACAGTCGCATCGTCGACGAACATTCTCCGTCAAAAAGAAATGGAAAGCGAAGCGCAAATGGTGGTTTTACAAAACGAAAAGCTTCGAGCCGAGATTCAAATGGCGACGATGGCCACGGAGCAACAACGCATCCAGCTCGAAGATACATCCATGCAACTTCCATTTTCGGTGGACGCAAAATTCGTCGTCAAGTTTGATTTACCTCCACATCAGTTCTTGGCTCTCACTGGTTCCTGGTGCGACTGGAAAGTCAACGCGAGCGAAGAAATGACGTGCGCAAACAAAATGACGTGGACGAAGGAAGTCCCTTTAGGCTTGGACGTAACCCACGAGTACAAATATGTAATTTGCGAGCGCGACTCCAACGGTCAGCCAAAACAAGTAGAGTGGCAAAACGGCGACAACAGCATGTTTGGCGCATCCAGCGGCGCTTTGCAGAACATGCGAGGTGACGTAGAAATTCACGACACGTGGATTCCAAACGCGACCAAAAATCTAGTCTTTCTCTTTTCAAAATCCGGAGGTAAATTCGAGACCGACCGGAATCGAATGCTTCAAGACTGCTTGGACGCGCAAACCTACGGTGTCAGCCAAAATTACACCTCGCACATCGTCGACGACATGTACTCCGCCCTAGGCGGCGATTCAACCTACGAGCCTACTAAAAACTCCAACACGCAAGCGGGAGGAGGAGAAAGCAAACACGCTTTAGGTGGAGGTGAGGATTTTTTCAACGTCGTCGACGACGGTTTCGGCGAAAGCATTAGGAAGAGTTACGAATACGTGGATAGCGACGACGACGACACCGACGAGGACTTCATCGTCATAGATATTTAAGGATGATTTAAAGAACTTTGTAATAATAGAATCGAATACGCACAGCAGCGGCAGCAGCAGCGGCAAAATTAGGTATTTTCTCGTCGCATTTGATTGGTCGACAAAAAAGGCGAGAGAAGATATTTTTGAAAGGTCCAATTGGAATAATTATTGAGTTGATCGTCAATTCTGTCTACCAGAAACACACACACACACACACACACACAACCAATCAAAAAACTTCAACAAAAACAAAACAATAATGTTTGCGTTAACGTCTTCATCATCCGCCGTTCTCGGATCGCGATCGCGCGTCGAAAACTTCAACGCGAGAAAAGTTTCCAGAAGAGGTGCAATTAAAATTGCCTCGTCAGCACACTCTCTTTTTTCTCCGATGGAAAAAGAGGTTGCGCTCAAAGCGACTTTGTTCGTCAACAACAACAAAACGAAAGCGACGAGGTCTGTCGCCATGAGGTCAACCGCAGGGAATCCGGTGCCAACGGTAAAAGCCGGCGGAAACGCCGATTTGGAGAAAAAGTTTTGTACTTTTATTTTCGCCATGTTTGGTTTCTTTTCCATAGGGATGTTGCTTCCTGGCTCCGCGCAACTTTGGTTCGGTCCAGATCCGCCCTTCCCGAAGTTCATGCACATCGCCATGTCGTATTGGAACGTCGACGGCGGGAGTGTGATCGCGAATTGGTGGTCGAGAATGACTGCGGTCCTCTTCCTCTCTTTCCTCGGTGGCCCATTCTTATTCGGCGCGGAGATTACGAAGGCGTACTTGAAGCAAGTCACGGCGATGTTAACTGGACATCTTTGCATGTTTATCAACGTCACTTTCTTCTCCCCGGTCGCAAAAGTCGCGTGGTACCCGCAGATTGTTCTGCAAATCGCCTTGATCGCTTTGGGTTTGAAGTTGATCAACGAAAAGTAGATTTATGAATACACACTCGCTTCGTTCGCGATGATGGTTGGATTTTGGTTCGCGCTATCGACGGACGCAGAAAAAGTAAGATAAAGAATGTATATGTATATAAAAGACGAAGAACTGAAAACGCGCGAATTCATGAATTCGCGTGTTGTGTGTATAACGAGAAATGATACGACGATGTTGCCATGTTTACTTTGTTGTAATAAATACAGTTTCTGAACACCCCTTCTTGTGTTTGCCCTAAATCCCCTACATTTTGCTTTTTATTCCTCATAAAAATTGAGATGCAGGCCGACGTTTTCCAAGGCGACACCGACGAGCAACTGATCGTCTTCGACGACGATCGTCCGGACGACGTGTCGGACGACGACGACGACGACCCGGGCAAATACGGCGAAGACGCGATGCCGGACGATTTCTTCGACCAATTCGTGAAGCATAAAATCCCAGGAACACGCGTCACGAATACGAGTGCGAATAAAAAGTCATCATCATCATCATCATCAGTCAACGAAGGACTTCTTCTTCCCCTTCGTTCTGTTACTACGAGTGAACAACAACCACAGACGACGACGACGACGCTCGATCGAGAAGCAAAACAACAACCAGAAAACGATAGTAACAACGACAAAATTCGAATCGAACGATTGAAAAAAGACGCGATTGAAGCGACGGAAACGATTCGCGCGGTGGAAGAAGCGTTGAGAGACGCTTTAGATTGGCCGTTGAGAGGAGATTCAAATCGAATGTGCTCTCGAACAGAGTTGATTGGTTTAGTGAAACATTTAAAATCGGACGTGTTAGAAAGTCGAGAGAACGCGATGCGGGCGCGAGAGCAATTGACAACGATGAAGGCTTCTTCGTTCAGCGGCGGTGATGGTGGAATTCCATCGAAGGTTTCCATAAACAACTTCGCCGTCCAGCTCGAGCGCGTAAATAGGGAAAAAGACGCGCTCGAACGAGAGAGGAAACGCGCGGAGTACGAAAACAGGAAATATCGACAGGTTGTGGAACAAATGAGAGAGACGAAACGAGACTGCGAGATTGCTTTGCGAAAAACTTTGGCAAGGTTACAAAAGTACGAGCGCGCGTTTGATGCGGCGGATATGAAGAATAGAGAGTTGCGAGATCGAATACAATCTATATCGCGAAGGTTAGTCGAGAGCGAAACGAAAGTCGGGGATGCGAAGATGCAAGTGGACGTGGCGGAGAAGAGGACGCAAAGAGCGATTCAAGAGATGGAGCGAGCTAAAAGCGTTGCAACGACGAGGACCGATCGTGCACAAAGTGCGGAGTTACGCGCGAAGCAAGCCATAGAGGATGCCAAGGAGAAGAAGAAGGAGAGGGACGAGTTGTTTCGAGAAACGAGGGCGTTGGAGAAGAAGTGTTTGGATTTGGCGACGAATAATAATTACGGCGGAAGGAACGATAACGGAAGAAGTCACACGAACGAACACTCGAGAACAATAGCAGAACTTTCCGCTTTATCTCAAGAATTAGCGAGAGAGGAGATGATGACGAGAAAACGGTGCGAAGACGTCGAGAAGGAAAGGGACGTTTTGCGATTGGAGTTGGTATCGGTGCAAGCTGAATTGAAAGCGATGAAAGAAGAGATTAATAGGGCGCACGAAAGGGATATTAATTACGTGATGAGCTCGAGCGGTGGTAAAGGGTTGACATATCATCAAGAACAGTATCCACCGCCGCCGCCGCCGCCGCCGACGACGACGACGCTGCAGCAACAGCAGCAGCAAACGGAAATGACAGGGGCTGGCGTTGAAGAAGCCACGCCTGGTTTTGGATTTTTCCAAACGACGACACAACCAGCCACTGGACGCGTGCTTCAGTTTGAAAGAGAAGACGTACCTAAACCGAGCGAAAGCATAGCATCGTTGGAAAAAGATCCAGCGATTTCGGCGACGGAAACGACGACTAAGTCGACAATGACGCCGCTCGCGGAGAAGCAGAAAAACTTGGCGCTTCTCAAAGAGTTGGCCGAAACGAGACGCATGATAAAAGAAGAGCGCGCAATGCGACTCCAAGCGGAGCAAAAGTTAGCAACCTAGATTTAGCACACGTATAGAAAACTTTGCATCCGCATGTAATATGAACTCATTATTTATTTTGTAACACTTCTTTTACTCGCTGCTTCCTTTTTCTCCTCTTCGCAAGTGCATCCAACGCTCTCTCGTATATTTTTGAAGCGTAAAAGTCATCATTCCGTTTTGTTGTAACATCACCGACGATTTTTCAGGAACGATTTCTTTAGCTAATTCAGATACCGCAAACAACGCAAACTCGCTCGATAAGTCGACGACGCAATCGAAACTAAACTTCCGAAACTCGACGTCGAATCGTTTCTCCATAAACGCCTCTCGCTTGTCGCTCGGAACGAACGCGAGCTCTTCAATCAACTTCACGTTATCGACGATGTCTAATTTCACGTACACGACTAAATACGTCTCGAAATCCGCCCAACTGTACTCGGTCAACGTCTTCTGCTTGAAAAAGTTCTTTTCTTTCGCTTTCATGCGCTCTTTGATGCGGTTTTCGCTGTTGTTCCCGCCCATGTTCTCCCAATTCACTCTTTTCGCTTGCATTGGGTCAAACTTCTGTTGCTGTTTTTGTTCCCACTGCCATTTGCGATAGGTTTCGTGTTGGTCAATGTTTTCTTGTCTCAACCGTTCGTCTTCGTCTTCGCTGTCGACGTCTTCGACGTACTTGTCCCACTTGGCGTACGCTTCCGCGATGTTGGAAGATGTTATCGATGGTGGAGGTGACATTTTTAGAAAGCGATTTTTTTTAATGTGTTTGCGTGAAAGCGAGCGTTTTTTAGAAATGAAGAAATTTTTTCAATAAATTGTTTTTACAACACGCGCGAGAAAAAGTGATATTTTACGCCTCTGGCACGGTACTCTTCGGCGACGAGTCGTCTCCATCCACCCCATCCATGGCCGTCGCCGCTTTCGCAGAAGGCATCTCCTTCTCGCTCTCGGCGACCGCCTTGGAGACAATTGCGGTCGCTTTCTGCGACAAAAAGCTAAACGCGTTTGAAACCGCCGTGGTGGCTTTCTTCACCGCCTCGTTCTCGTTAATTTTTGACACGACGCCAGTGCTCGTGTTTTTCACCACCTCTCCAGCCGCCCCAGCCGTGGCGGAGACTTTGAATTTCTCGTCTAACTTTTGCGATTCCTCGGATATCTTCACCTTCATCGTCGCCGTCGTTTCCGTCAATTTTAACTTCTCGTCCACATTTTTGTACGCGCTATTGGTTTTCGAAACCACCGTCTCGGAAATTTTATGCTGCTCGTCGAACTGTTTGATCGCTTGACCGGCTTGCTTGGAAAACGTGATCGTTTTCGCCAAAATACCACTCGCGATGGTCTCTCCTTTCGACAACTCCCCCGCGTTTAAACCTCCTTCCGCGCGTTTCTTCAACGCCTCCAAATCCTCCATCTCTTCGCTCGGAAATTGAATCTCCTCGATGCACAACGCGTGGTTCAACAGTAAACACCCGTTCAACAACAACGCCGCGGAGACTGCCTCTTTTTCCTTGAAATCAATCGTCGCGCGTTTCGTGTTGTTCAGACCGTCTTTGACGACTAATTTCGAGATGTCCCCAGCCGTGGAGAAGAAATCGGACAGGTCTGAGTCCTGCGCGGACGGGGAAATGTTCGTCACCTTTATCATAGAAAGAACATCATAAAAGAGATGATGATGAGAGATGATGATGAGAGATGAGTTTCCATTTTCAATCAGTCTTATTAAGAGCTCAAACAAACAAACGAACACACAAACAAACACACAAACGAACGAGAGAGAGAGAGAGATCACGCGCGCGTAATACACCTACCTGGACGGATGACATTTTCAATACTATAGAGCTCACAAGAAATGCCGCGTTGTTGTCTTAAAAATTGTTGCCTCGCGAGGAAAAAGAAAGAGGACAAAAAAAAAAAATCTAAGACCCTAAACAAAAAAAGTTTGGTTGACTTTTCCAGCGTCGAAGAAGATCTCTTCAGAGTTGAAAAGACCGACAAAAAACACAACACGTAACGACTTTTGTCTCTCGTCTATAAATACGAACGATGATTACGACGAAGACGACGATGAAGACGAATGCGACGATTTCTTCCTCGATTATTGCGCTCCTGATGATGATGCTCTTCTCACACGCATCACACGCGGCGACGATCATACAGCAGAACGGTACGGTTTCGCAATTGTTGCTGGTGTATCAGAACTCGGACCCGGTGGAGTATTACGCCGAGGCCTTGGCGGATGTGGAAACTTTGGTACGTTTTTTTCTGTATCTCTTTTCTCTCTCTTTTTCTCTGTTTTCTCGAAGAAATGAACGACGCGGACAGGGAGAGATGCGCAAAAGTGCGTTGCAATCGCGCGAGGCGAGAGCGTCTCGCGTTGGTGGTCGTTATAATCGTCAGTCGTCGCGCGCGTCTTTTTCTCGACTCTCTATGGATGATGTTGATGATGGTTTTGTGAGAAATTCGAAATTTCGCGCGGGAAAATAAAACAGCGCGCCGCGCGAATAGATACGATGATGATGATTATGATTATGATGATGATGATGCTGACGATTTTTATTTTCTCTCTCTCTTCATCTCTCTCGCGCACACACATACGCATTCAAATGCATTACACAGATGACCGTACGTTTATCGAATATTGAAGGAACAAACCCGAACCCGGATTTGTACGTCTCGTGCGCCGGGACGAATTACTCCTCCACAAAAACCGCGAGGACGGAGGGCGAAGCGGTGCAGTTTGTCGCTCCGGCGGGCGCCAGAGCGGATATACGAGTGGAGATCTTTAAATCGTCGGAGACCTCTCAATCGTCGAGCAACACGTGGTCGATTAGTACGAGAGTTCAACCGTACCAGCCAGAAACGGTATCGTCCGGGTTGCTTTACGAGCGATCTTTTCAAGTTGGATACAGAGATTATTATCACTTGGAAGTGCCGGAAGGATTGCATAAAGTGCAATACACGTACACGCCATCCGCGAAGGCGCAAAGTTCGTATCGGTCGTACACGGATCTTTCCGTGAGTGTACCCAAGAGCGACAACGCGGAGGATTATAAATTGTACGATAAGGTGGCAGGTGGATACAGAACAATGAAAGTCTACGACGACCAATCCGAGGTGTATAGCTCGCTCACTCGAGCTAGACACAAAGATATACGCTTTATTTACGGTCCTCGATTGGTCAAGATTTACGCCTCGGCTGGATTGGAGAACCCCACAAGCAACCAAAATCTCGAAAATGGGGAGGATGGAAACGGTTTCATCAAGTATACGTTCATCGCGACCATCGAGAAAGCGGAGACGGCTTGTCACGACGTATCGATCGGCGCCATCGAATCTTCGAATACGCTCGACTATAACGACGCGAGATTTTACTCCATTCGGGTCGATCAGTTCGAAACGCTTGGCTTTACCTACGCTCAAATGGTCGTCGATGGTAACGTAAACGTACAAGCTTCGTCTTTGGCTGAATATCCAATGCACACTGATTACGGTATTGAATACTTTTATCGCGGCACGACGTGCTCGTCGCCAAAAACGTGCATCAAAACGCACAATTTTCGAGATTTGAATGAGATCGCCGCGGTCACCAAACCAGGTGCGTGCGCCGGGACAGCATCAGACGTAGAAGGAGCTCGCTTTATTCACTTTTCAGTCGAAGCTGCCGTAACGGTGAACACGGGAACGAGCGTATACCAGTTTTCCTTTTGGGGCGCCAAAGAAGGGTGCGGCTGGCGTCCGGATTGTAAATCGTGCGCCGCTGGAACCAATGACGATTGCTCCTGGTGCGAGTTGAGTTGCTTGGATCCACCGTGCCGAGGCTACTGCGCCAGCGCCTCGGAACTGCAATTGTCGACGTGGCCGGCGTCGAAGAAAACGTGCGAAGCGGAATTCAGTTGCCCAGCCAACGATTGTAGCGCGAAGTTCACGTGCAATGACTGCCGAGCCGTCAGTGGATGCGGTTGGTGCGCGGCGGAAGGCCAAAAAGGCGTGTGCGTTCCTGGCGATACGGAGGGACCTATTTATACCGAAGGTACCGGTGCAAAGCTCCCGCTCGGGGTATGCGGTAAGTGGGCTTTCGCCGGCGACGCCGACGGGTGCGACGAAGCGTGCGCGGTGCACGACAGACACCCCACTCCGTGCGAAGCATGTTCGCAAGAAACAAACTGCGGCTATTGTAAAACGAGCACTGTGGGCGGGTGTGTTGCCGGGAGCGGTTCGAGTTCGACGAGCGGTGAATGTCCGAGAGAAGACGCTTTGTGGGCGTCCACGATTGCGCAATGCGCGGCGAACGATCTCGAAAAAATACCCACGGGGAAAGAAATCAACGCCGATGGTTCCAATACTGAGATCAAGTTGGATAAAAACGCTCTGATTTGCGCTTTAGGATCGTGTCCGAGCGAAACTTTACGGTACGAAGTTCCGTCGACCGAAGATGGTCCGCGCGATATTCTGGCGACGATTCGAACGCTCGTGCCGAGCGATAAGAACCTCATCCTCGTGCTTGCATCCCTCGATGAGGTTCCAACGGTTGATAAATACATGGCCAAAGCGGTAGTGCCGCCGGTTGATCCGAACGGGGCGAACGACGCGTTGGTCTTACACTTTGGTTTGTGCGGAAACGCCGGAAGTAAGGTCTACTTTTCCATCGCATTTGACGAGACGCAATCGGGATCGGATGTCTTGGACGTTACTTTTAAACTCGAAGTTTTACCAGACACAATCGTCGTTTTACCGAGAAACGAAACCGGCTTCGAGGAGACGAAGACGTTGTTGACGTCGGACGCGTGGTTGTGTTGCGGTCAAAGTCGTCATTTTAGCATGCCGATGCCGCGCGGGATGAACTCGGCGCAAACGCACGTAAGTATCAGTCCGAACAATCCCTCTCAAATAGCGTTACTCTCGAGAAGAGGCACGTGCCCTTCGCTCGGCTTAGCCGACGTCATCGCAAAAAACGGGACGGTCTCGTCCGAGATGGAAACGACGGAAGATTTGTGGTACGTCACCGTCGTGGCAAATAATTCGGGCGTCGGCTACCAACCTTTTAGGCTCTACGGTTGGAGCAGTGATATCCCGACTGAAAAAAACACTTGGTTCGAGAAATACTTTTGGTATGCTTTTGGAAGCGGATGCGCAGCTCTCTTTCTCTTCATCCTGGCTTGTATCCGATCCTATCGCATCAAATCAAAGTACAAAAAACGATTGAACGACCAAGTCTCCAACGCGTTGGCTATGCACAAATCTTTCAAAGGTTTCGGCGACGTCGAAAACGCCGAAAACGCCGTCGCGGTCATTCAAGCGGCGTCTGAGGCGGAAGAGCAGTTGGTTGATTTGATCATGGACTTGCAAACGAAAGTTCAAGTGCTCGAGGAAGACAGAATTGCCAAAGAGGACGTCGCTCGCATGACTGGCGGTGCGAAGAAAAATAGCAACAAATCGGCTCGCAAACCGCCCAAAGGAGGAAGCGCGCCGAGTTTAGCCTCGGTGGAAGAAGATAACATCTTGGACCCGATTTCGCCGTCTGTCATAGATAAGAGTAAAAAACTCGTCTCTGACTGGGATATCTCCGGCGCAACAGGCGAAGGTGCCCCGTCCGGCGCGAAATATTCCTTTGAGATTTTATGTCCGGACGGCTCCATCATGGAAATCAATCGAGAACGACAAACGCTCGGTCGCGGCGTCGCGGGCATTTCGTCCAAGAAAATCTCCCGCGAACAGTGCATGGTATCCGTCGATTTCAAAACCGGCGAAGTAGAAATTGAGACGCTCGGTAAGAATCCAATGGCGAGTAAAAAGCCGGGCATGTCCGTCTGGGAAGCCTTAGATTGCGGCAAGCGAAGGGACCTCACCAGCCAAGATAAATTTATGTTGCTCAGCCCAGACGCGATGTTACGCGAAGGCATCGAAGAAGAAACCGCGTTCGTGTTTACTCTCAAGGTTTCGAAAAACCCACTGAGACAGGTGTTTGGCGCGGATTCGACGGATAGACCTCCTTTACCGCCGTCGCAATCGCCGAGCCCTTCGCCCTCGCCGCTCTCTAGTTAATACTACTACTACTACTAAGAAGAACCAACAACAACTACGACGACACGAAGAGAGAAAAGGAAGAAGAGTTTTTTATGTAAATAGCGCGTTTATATATACATATACCACCACTGTGTAACATCAAATCCACAAAGTTACTTTAAAATCGTAATAAAAGTAGAAATACCATTCCGACAACGCAGCGCGCGATACGAGGACCACCGCTCGCGCTTTGGCACTCTCGCTTCTCGTACAAATTTTTTTCCCGCCAAAATTTTCCTTTTTTTAACAACCTCTGTCTCATCACACAACGAACTCAATACACTCGACACACCGCAGACGCACGCCTTTAAAGCTTCGTGAGCTTTTGGCCTTGAAAGAGGAGGAGGACGTCTCTCCTTTTGTCGTCGTCGCGGATATAAGAGAATTGCAACTTTTTGCGACGACGACGTGTACTACGACGACGGAGGAAACGGACTTTACTACTACTGCTACTAAAGCGAAGTTGATGAGAACGACGACGACGGAGATGATGTCGTCGCAAAATCATCATCATCGAAAGTCGAAAAAACGCCTCGACTCCGCGGGGAGGACATCTTTTTGCGACCACCTCGGCTTAGCCGAACAAATCCACCGAAAATCTCTGGACGTGAAAGAAATGCATCAGCTATTAGTGGAACGGTTGAAAGGGATGAACCATCATCACCATCACCATCGAGAGGAGAAGGAAGAAGAAGAGATGGGAGGAGAAGAGATGGAAGGAGACGATCGGCTTTTCTCAGGAGCCGCTTCTTGGCCAGAAAATGGTCGAAAAGAGCAGAACGCCGAGGAGGAGGAAAATTTTCCAGCGTCTATCCGTTCTTCTTCTTCTTCTTCTCTGTTCATGCACTCGCCGATGACGAGTTTAAGCAACGCCGGAAGACGACAGAGCAGCAACCGAACAACGGGTTTTAGCGCTGAAGAAAGAATAGAAGAAGATAATAATACTAATACCACCACGCGCGAGGAACAAGAAATGATCAAGATGTTGCGAGAGTCGAAAGCGCAAAGGAGCGCGGCGGAGTTGATGATGTTAGAGGAAGAGGAGGAGGAGGAGGAGGAAAAGGAGGAGGAAGATATTTTCGCGACGAACCACCTGAGGATGGAGGAGGAGGGAAAAACGATGGCGACGACGACTGTGATGTCTACGAGTAGTAACGGTACCGCCACTCCTACCACCAAGAAGAAAAAATCCGCCGCCACGGAAACGGATTACTTAATCGACATCGAAAATTTGAAGAAAGAACGCAACGCGTTAAAGCGAGAACTCGCAGAGCTCGGGGAAGATGTGGAATATCATCGAATGGCCTCGGCGGCGAGCAGAATCGAGTGCGATAACAACGAAGACGAAAAGCAACGGTTGGAAATTGAGGTGCAAGATTTAGAAATAGAAATAAGAGAGGTGGAGAATCGATTGGCGCAAGCGAGAGTGGAAATGCAACACGCGGACCAAGAGGCGAGTTGTAAGATTTCGTTTTTGAAAGAGTTGGACCACGAGCAAGGTGAAGCGGAGAGAGAGTTGGAGCATTTGAAGGAGAGTTGTTTAGAGGAAGAGCGGAAGATGGAGGAAAAACTCGCTGAGAGAGAAGCGGTGGAGGAAGCGTTGCACAGTTTGAGAGGAGAGTTGGAGGAGGAGAAGATGTGGAAGGCACAGTTTGTAGACGAAGTGAGAGAGGCGGAAAGACAAGCCGAAGAGGCGACGACGGCAATGAAAAACGCGAACGAAAAGACGCGAATAGAGAGGAAGAATTGCCAGTTGTTGGATCAAAAGAGACGAGCGTTGGCGAAAGAGTGCGAGAAATTGTTGGAGATGAAGAAAGATTTCGAGAATTTTTTGGAAGTGAAGACGAGAGAAGACGTGTTATTGCTCGATGAAACAGAAGAAGATTTTCCAGTCGTGAACGACGAAGAAAAAGATCAAGAAGAGGAGGAGGAGGAGGAAGAAGAGGACGACGCGCCGAATGGATCGCCGTCCTCAACATTTTCGACGCCGGGAAAAGATTCGGATTACACGCAATACTCTCCAGACTCGCCGTTACCTCCGCAACATCAAAAAAAGTACTCCTTTAAGGAAGAACAAGAAGCGTTTACGCCGGGTGGATCTGTGAAAACGTCCCCACGCGTAACCGCGCTCATCGAGAAGGCGGCGAAATCGCCTCTCAGAGCAAACGTAGGAAACGGAATAGTAGTAGAAGAAGAAGAAGAAGAAGAAGAAGAAGAAGAAGAAGAAGAAAGAAGGGTAAACGTTCGACGAAGACAACAACCACAACCACAACCACAACAACAAGATCACCTCCTCTCCCCGTGGTTGATGACGTTCGAGGACACGCCTCCAGAAAAGAAACGAAACTTGATCGATTTGAAAACGCCTCCGGCTCCTCGGGAGGAGTCGTACGAGTCGGTTCGATTACAAGCCGAGTTTATCAAAATGCAGCAAAACGCAGCCGCCTTGGAACGGAAAAAGCAAAGTAGAAGTAGCGGTAAACCAAAGAAAGTAAACAACAGCGACGACGCCGAAGACCAAAAAGAACAAGAGCTCTTCGCTTTACGCGAAAAGCTCGAAACGCAAGAGCGGCGCTTGCGCCAACTCGAAGCCGTCACCGCGAAGAGCGCCTCCTCTTTGACCGTACCAAAACAACATCGCTCTCAACAACAACAACAACATCAACAACAACGCGCGACGACGACGACGAAAATAAATCGCGAAAACGAGGAAAAGAAAATCGAAGCTCGAGTTCGTTTACTCCAAGCTTTGCGAATAAAATGAAATAGTTTATTATTAGTAAAAACGTTGTAGTATTGGGGTAGAGAGTAATCTTATTAAAATATCAAAAACTCTGATGTTCCCGACGTTTCGTATCATCATGTTCGAACGTTAGAGAGACAAAATCGCTCCTTTTTACAGCGATTTTTCGCCAGCAAGAAAGAACAAAAAAAACAAAAAGAAGAGATCACCACACGGACGCGCAAGTAATCGTTTAAACGACGAATACTCTATTATTCCTCTTAAACTCCTCCGTTTGATCTTTCCGAGAAGAAGAGTGAACACTCACACACATAAACACAGAACACTTTATTAAACGCGCGCGCGCTTTCGAGTATATATATAAACACTACGAGAAGAAGAAGAAGAATGTTCGGAGGACGGAAAAATTCCGCGAGCAACTCGGAAGCCTCCGAGTCCGATTTTCAGTCCGCCGACGATGCGAGATCGCAATCGCAATCCCGGTCGATTATGTCCGCGAAATCCGCGCAAAGTTCGAAATACGACGACGCGGACGAAGCGTTCGACGCCGCGAAAATGAAGAAAGGGAAAGGGAAAGCGGTGAAAGCCGATCCGGGGTTGATGGACGAAGAAGAGAACATGAGCGATAAGAGTTCGCAGTCGTCGCAGCAAGAGAAGCGAGGAGGCGTGGCTGGATTGTTTCAAAATCCGTTCCGAAGGCGCCCGTCGGTGGACGGGCCGCCTCCGAATACTACCACCAGTAATAACAACAACAATCCGTTCCAAACGAGCGAGGCGATGGCTGCGCTTAACGCGGCCATGTCGGACGACTTTACCGCCGAAGAGAAGAAAAAGTTCCGCGAGCAGTTCAAGGAGAATTCGAAATACAAACCGCCCGAGGACAGCGAGGACCCGACGGTGAACGAACAAATCGCCAGGGAGGTTTTAGCGAAGGCAACGTCGAAGAGAGCCGCGCAGAAAGCGAAGCAAAACGCGAAAGCGAACCCGACGATGGACATGATGATTAGAGACGCGTTGGTGAAAGGTTTCGACGTGGATACCATGCGACGATTGCCGCCTCCGCAAGAGTTGGGCATCATCAAAGGTTTCATCGTCGTCGACGACACCAAGAGCAAAAAGTATCCGATTTATAAATATTACGTTCACGACGAGCAAGGAAAATACGATAAATTGGTCATGTGCTGCCAAGAGGAGCAAACGTTAGCGAAAGTGAAAATTGGTAAGAGATACATCTTTTCGACGTGCACGAACTTTAAAGCGGAAGGGGAAGATTACCTCGGGAAAATGTCAGGGAACTTTTTAGGCTCTCGATTTACCGCGTACGACCAAGGCGAGAAGAAAAGCGACGAGGTCGAGGAGGAGTATGAGCGCAGAGTCGTCACGGCGATCGTGTACGAACCGACTATTTTTACTCTGGGCGGAAGCTACCGAAAGATGACGTGCCTCGTCCCAACCTTATACAAACAAGACAAGAATGGAAAAGCGCGATTGGAAAAGTGGGAAGCGATGAGAGATATGAGACACATGCGATTATTAATGTCCAAGGTCCCGGAGTATAGAATGTTTGACGGGCAGTGGCATTTCTGCTACAAGTACGGCGGCCGCGTAAAGATCCCGAGTAAGAGGAACTTCCAGTTGGTCCGAGACAACAACGAAGACGAAGTAGTCATGTTGTTTGGTAAATTGGCGCACAACGTGTGGGCGTGCGATTACTCGCACCCGTTGAATGCCTACCAAACCTTCTGCATAGCGATGAGCGCAATGTCCGAAAAGTTAGCTACGAAGTGGTAAGAAGAAGTGAGGAGAAGAGTGAATATCTTTGCGGTTCGAGAGCGAAGAGCGAAGAGCGGCGAAGATCATCTATGCATATACCATAACCACACGCGAACACACACACACACACAGACATCTTGTATTATTTTAATAAGAACATATATACCATTATATATACCTGGTACACACATACATACATGCTCGGTAACTAAAAAAGCCTCCCGCGTTCTTTCTTTCTTTACTTTTTCCACTGCTCGAATTTCTTACATCGAATAAAGACGCACACGAGGAAGTGAGCGAGCGAGAGAGAGTGTGTGCGTGCGCGTGCGCGCGTGTGGGAGAGAAACAGAGAAGAGTCTGAATTCATCATGTCCACCTCCCTCTCTCGCGTCAAGTCTCTCCTCTTCCCGCCAGTGACGAGCAAAACCATCTTCCTCTACGCGTTCGTCGTTCGCCTCGCACTCGTACTCTTCGGGCGAGTCCAAGACGCGCACCCGGCGTTCTTCTCTGGCGTTCGGTACACGGATGTCGATTACGACGTGTTTACGGATGCCGCGAGATACGTGTGCAACAACCAATCGCCGTACGAAAGAAACACGTACAGGTACACGCCTTTACTCGCGTGGATGTTGACACCGAACGTGTTCTGGTTCGCAGAGTTTGGGAAGGTTTTGTTCAGTCTGTGCGACGTGTACTGCGGGAAACTGGTGCACGAAATCTTGCGAAAACGAAAATGTTCGGAGAGTTTTACCATTCAAATGACCGCGCTGTATCTGTTTAATCCTCTGACGATGGCGATTAGCACGAGAGGGTCGTGCGACGCCGTCGCGAACGCTTTAGTGTTGTTCTCGTTGAAGAGTTTGATGTTTGGGACGATATTGAATTCCGCGGTGAGTTTTGGGTTGGCGGTACATTTTCGGATGTATCCTGTTATATACATTGTGCCTCTGATTGTGGCTCTGGACGTACAGTATCACGTGAATTGGAACTATTACGGCGGAGGAAGTGGAGCGAAGTTGGAGAGAAGCGGGTGTAAGAGTAAAAGAGAAAGATTGCCGTCGTCCGGAGTAGGAGATGATCAAGAGCTACAGCAGCAGCAACAGCAACAACAAAATAAAGTAGCAGCAAAAAACAATAGCGATCGCCAATCGATGGCGATAGAAACAAAAGAAACCAGACGACTGCGAAGAGCGCGCGCGTTAGCTTCGAAAAGTGCATTCGGCGCCAACGGATTGTTCAACATCGCTCGACTCTTGTTTGCGGGCATCTCCTTCACCGCTTTCGCGTTCTCAACGTTCGCGTGCTACTGGAAATACGGCCAAGCATACCTGAACGAGGCCATCTTGTACCACTTCTCTCGAAAAGATCCGAGACACAACTTCGCGCCGAACTTCTTCAGCGTTTACCTGGACACCGCCATCGAAGACGCCGAATCCGATTTCGGCGCCTACATCCTCTCCAGATCTCTCACCAAAGCGTACGCCTTGGCGAGCAAAATCACCCAATACGGCTTAACCGTCCTCATCGGCATCGCGTTCGCGTACGACCTTCCTTTCGCGATGTTCGCGCAAACCTTCGCGTTCGTCGCGTTCAACTCGGTGATCACCTCGCAATACTTCGCCTGGTGGTGCGCTTTACTCCCGATCAGCCTCGCCACCTTCGACTACTCCAACCGCGACTCCGCCGCGCGCGTCATGAGCGCAACGATCACTTGGATCGTCAGCAAACTCGTCTGGTTAAAAAACGCGCACGCTTTGGAAATGTCGGGCGAAGAAAACGGCCACTTCAACGCATGGGCGGCGAGTTGCGGCTTCCTCTTCGCCAGCGCGAACGCGTTGCGCGCTCTCGTATCAGAGCAGAGAACGAAGCGAGTCTTCGTCAGAGGAAAAGTATACACGTTGGAGAAAGAACCACGAGTAGGAGGAGGAGAAGATCATCATCATCACGACCACCAATCCTTCAACGCGGGTTTTGGTGGTACCACCGCTCCAGAAGGTAGTATTTATACGTAGTTTTTAGTTATTAAAGTAAAGAGCAAGACTTCTTGGTTTTAGACTGTCCAAGAAGATAAAAACTTCTTCACAAAATTACGCACAAAACACTTTACTTTCCTCCTCTTTAAATGTCGTCGTTACTCTTATCCGCATCGTCGACGACGAGTTTCAGAGCCTCCTCGGCGTATACTTCTTCATCCTCTGGACGTCAACTTCTTTACGCGTCGTCGTTTAAGAAGAAAGTGACTCACGTTGTTGTTCCAATCGAAGCCGCCAAGGCGAAAGAACAACTCGCGCCGAAAGCTTCGAACAAGAAGAAACAACAATCGTCCTCCTCGAAAATGGCAATCGATAGTGGTGCAACAACACAAACGCCGGATTTCTTACACGTTTCCAACGCGGTCGTCTCTTCGCAACCGTTCGCGTTCGTGGTTGGTTTTGTCGGCGCGATTGCGATTGTCAAAGCGCACAAAAGAGACAAAACGAACGCGTTGCGCAAGACGAAAGCGGTTCTGAGATACTTCGACGCGAAAGGCGCGGCGGAGGTGATTCGAACGTTATTTGCAGCCGCGGAGTGCGATTACGAGGATTTTAGATACAAATTTAACATGGTGGAGAACAAGCCGACGATTGAAAAGCAACATCCGTTGGATAAAGAACGCGGGTTGTTTAAGCAAAATCTGGATAGGTTGCCGATTTTAGAACACTCTGGGATGTCTGTGGGACAATCGAAAACGATCGAACGGTACGTGGCGAGAGATTTAGGTTTGTACGGTAAAAACATGGCGGAGAGTTGGAGAATCGACGCGTTTGCAGAGCACGTGAGAGATGTTAAAGACGCGTGGGCGAAAGTGAGAGGGAACCCGTTCGCGCCGCCGGACGACGACCAGATTGCAAAGAAGGAGAAATGGTACAACGAAGACATGACAAAATGGTGCGAACGACTAGAAAAAGTGATTGAAAATGGTGAGGAAGGGTTTGTGGTTGGTGATAAAGTGTCATTGGCGGATGTGGTTTTGTACGTGACGATGACGCAAACGTTCGACGACGCCGCCAGAGCGGAGAAAGCGAGAGAGAGTTGCCCGAAGATGAATAAAGTGATTGAAAACGTGGAGAATTTGCCAGGCATTCAGACGTGGTTGGCGAGTCGACCGGAGAACCGATTTTAACGATGCGTAGACGACGATGGTTGTGCCGAGGGTGAGAGCGAGAGAGAGCACGAGTATCACCAGATTATTTATTTCTTCTGTTTTAACGCACGTTCAACTCAGGTATTTTTATTACTTTTAAATAGATTCTCTTTAATAATCAACATCCAACGACCCGCCTAAATCTCCAGACCCACCCATGTGATCGCAATCATCGTCGTCGTCATCGTCGTACCCCCAACTACCTTTTGGTTTCTTCGGCGCGACTTTCGCGGCGTCCACGATGGCGTTGATCTCCTCCAGCGATTGCAGCTCCTTCAACATGTCCCCATCTGCAGGCCCGGGTTGCGTGTTTCCAAGCGGCACATTCGGCGACAAATCGTGCCGAAACCACGGGTGCATATAAATATCCTCAATCGACGCTCTCTTTTTCGGATCGGTCACGAAAATCTTCCCCATCAAATCCTTACACTCTTCGCTCAAAGAACTCGGAATCTCCGTCGTGCCGCTCAACACTCTTTGCATCATCTTATGACTACTCCCGGGATCTTTCGGATCTTGAAACGGGTATCTCCCAACCAACGTCACGTACAACAACACCCCGCACGCCCACACGTCACTTGCCTGTCCATCGTACGGTTGCACTCCGGCGTACACCTCGGGCGCGATGTACGCCGGCGTCCCGATTTGCGTCTTTGGCTGCGAATCAAACCCACCTTTACTAAACCCAAAATCGCAAATCTTCAGCGTCGGCGTCTCGTTCAAATCCACCAGAGTGTTTTCTAGCTTCAAATCTCTGTGTGAAATCCTCATGTTGTGTAAATACTCCACTCCGCTGATGAGATGTTGGAAAAAATACCTCGCCTGCGACTCGTTAAACTTCCCTTGCTGTTGGACGTAACTGAACAGTTCGCCTCCGCCGACGGCTTCCATCGCGACCGCTAAATGCGTCGGCGTGAGTAAACACTGCCTAAATTTCACCACGTTTGGATGGTTCAAGTTTCTGTGGTTCACAATTTCTCGTCTCACGTGTTCGGTGATCTTATCGCCTCGTTCGATGTATTTAATCGCGTATTGTTTGCCCGTAGATTTTTCCCTCATGAGTTTCGTCAACCCGTACGAGCCGGATCCGAGAAGTTTATCGTTCACGGGTTCGTACGTGGAGTCGTGGAGGTTTTCGTTTATTTTGTTGTTAGTATTCGTGTTGTACGAGGTTGACGTCATCTTCTTTATCTTTTCTTTATCTCTTCTTTCTCTTCTTTATCAGCGCGCAGCTCTTCGATATTCTTCTTCTCGCAGGAGTAGGGGATTTTTGTTGTCTGATGTCCCAACAAATGCTTTCCTTTATCGATGAGAGAAGAAGAAGAAGAAGAACAACACTCTCGAGAACAACAACAACAACAACAACAACAAAAGGAGAGCGAGAGAAAGCGTGGGAGGAAGTACCCGCTGAGAGAGCGAGCAAACGCGAGCGAGAGAGTTTAGAGCGAGAGAAAGAGAGAGAGCGCTTTTTTAATGGAGAAAGTACTTTTGTGTTACCAAAACAAAAGGGGGCAAAATACGAGAGAGACAAAATGCCTAAACACCAGACAGAGAGACAGACAACAGACATGACAGAGAACAGAATAAAAGAAGAGGAAAAAGAGGGATTTCAATAATTTCTCTGTGCTGGTCTCTTCTCTCTTTCTTTTTTTTCTTTTTTTTTCTTTTTTCAACTGTTTTCGAAAAAAGAACAAACTTCTCTCCAACGAACGTTTTTTTTTTTAAAGGTGGTTTTGTGCAAATTACATGCGCAATTTCTTTACATTTAGGCGCGCGCGCTTTATCGAGCGACGACACTTTACCAGAGAGAGAGAGAGGGAAAGATGAGCAGCACCAGCGCGTCCTCCGAGGAAAGCGCGGGTGGTGGTGGTGGTGGTCGTGGTCATTACGAGGGTGCAAACATATCCTCCCCTGCGTCAGCGACGCCGTATTATTCTCACCAATCGCATATTTTGCAGCACCAAGTCGGAGTTGACTTTCTCTCGTCGTTTCAGCTTCAGCAAACGCAGACGCAGCAAAACCCCGCGGCGCAACAAACGCGAGGGGAACAATCTTCGACGAAACTTTCTTCTCCTTCTTCGCTCTCGTTGAGTGGTGGTCAAGGTGGTGGTTCCGGGCAGCAACACGCGCAGTCGTCATCATCGCCGCAACTGCAGCAACAACAGCAACAGAAGGCGACGACGACGACGACGCAACAACAGTCTCAACAATTCTTTTCGCACGTGGTAGCCGCTGGGTGGTGCGCGCAAGCCGCGGAGAATAATCAAATCATGGGCGAGCTCGGGATGCGAGCGTATTTTAACCCGTACGGTATCGCCTTGTCCGGGTGGGATATCGATCATCCTTCGCACGAAAGTCAAGAAATAGAGCCTTCGAGGTTGAACGAGTTCGCTTCGATCGATGACGTGCACACGTCCTCGGAACAAGAAGGAGGATATAACATGCGGTTCCACCCAGATCCAGACGCGAGAGAGGCGTATGGTGGAGCGATGTCGCTGAGAGAACTGTCCGATGCGATCGATTGGCACGACTGGAACTGCCGGGACGTGTCGCTCGCGGCGAAGGACCGGTCGTTTACGCCGCCGTATTTAGGATTGTTGAGAGGGTATTTGAACGCGTATTTCTTACGGTTAGTGGAAATTGGAAGAGTCATTCAGTGCTTTTCCGACGAAGGAAGAGCGGTGTTCGTAGCTTTCCACACCGGGTTGTTGACGAAGAAGGAGAAGAACGAGTTGTATTGCGTGTTGCAAGCGAGAGAGGTTTTGGGAGGCGCGAGCGGTCAAACGCAGCGCTATCAACAACATCCGTACGAGCTCGTCGCGTTTGTGACGAAAGATCGATTGAGAGATCCAAACATGCCGTGGAATTACATCGAGCCTTTGATGCGCGCGCCAGATCCGGCTATCTTTTACGACGATCCTTTAGATTTGGTCTACGACGCGCACGCCGCGTTGGACGTGGACGCCTCTTTTTGGGAACAGTTGGACGATTTATCGTTGGTGAGTTCATTTTTGCCGAAGAATCTTTTGAACTCGCAGTATTTGCGAAGAATATCGGCGAAAGAGGCGATCAATCGAGCCGAAAGAATTTGCAAGTTGGATCCGAAGCAAGCTGCTTTGACGTTTACGAGATTATACGGGCCTCGGCAACCGGGGGAGACGCGCATGGTCCTTCCTTTGACATTTATCGATCACGAAAGCTATAACGCTTTGAGTAGCGATGGTGATAAAAGCGCGTCTTCGACATCAATTGTTCCTTCTTCTTCTTCCGGAACATCTTCTCTTCAAATTGGAAACTGCGCTTTGATTTGTACGTTCATGAAGTCAAAGCGCGGCGTGAATCGCGCGTATCGAGCCATCGGCTTGCAATCTTTAGAAAGCGCCTTCATGGAAGCGCGGATTATCGGTTCTGTCGATCAGCCATGGTTACGTCGAGACGGCCCGAAAGCACCGTCATCGCAACTGCAACGACCGAGAACGGCGACGGGCGGGGCGGAAGAATACAGCGCGCAATTCGAAGCGACGTTGAAACAGTTGCAAGCCGTGCAAACTTCGCGCGCCGCCGCCGCCGTCGCGGTCACCGCCTCTTCGAAGCATAAAAAGCGAGATCAACGGCCAATGTCTCCGGGGACACCAGATGGGCAGCACATTTCGTATTCGTACAAGTATGGCGCGAAGAGATCTCCGGTATCTCCGGTTGAGATTGAAGAAGACGAAGAAGCGAGAAAAGAAAGAGAAGAAGAAGAAGAAGAGGAAGAGGAAGAGTATGTCGCTCGATCGAGCGAAAGAAGAGCGGAGATGGCCTACGCGAATGCGTTAGTTCCAGTTACTCCTGGAACTGGGAAACCACCTTTATATGGCACCGTGGTGGCGGCAGCGGCAAAGCAAGCGAAAATGCACGAATGGATCGAGCCGCGCAGTGCGATTAAGAAGCAACAGCAACAGCAAAAGAAACGCGCCGCGGCGCCGGACGAGGAAGATGTAAAGGTGAAGGGTAAGAAAACATCAACCTCTCGCGTGGCCACCTCTGCCGCGACCGCTCCATCGTCTGGAGGGTTTACATACGAAGGGCCGAAAGTGAACATTCCGAATTTGCCCGAGAACGTCTTAGATGAGGTCTACCAAGCCGCTGGTTTGGACGTATCGTATTCAGATATCAGAGACGTGAAGGAGATGCCGGAGAAAGATCGACTGGACTACCTGAAGCGCCAAAAGAACGCGCATAAACTTGCGGAAGAGATTGTTTTAAAAGAGTTAGCGCCGTTCGGAGAAATTATCGACGTTACCGTCAGGCCGACTAAACACGCGGCGGATCAAATGTATGCGGTCGTGACGTTTAAGAAATGGTACGATCTCGAGGCCAAGGAGACCATCGAGAGCGGCGGCTTATTCACGGTTGAAAATTTTTTCAACAACGAAGGAAAAATTGTCATGCGCAAGAGCGAACGAGATTTTGGCGCGCCGGCGAAGAAGAAGATTGACATTTCTCCCGCGGGTGCTGTATTGGGTGAATTTATGGGTACTAAGAAGATGCTCGACGCCGATGAAGATGTGCGACCGCCGGTGGAGCCCAGATCGGGATGGACGAAAACGAAGCACTCGAGTATTTCTGGCCAGCGCTTGTATCAAGGGAACTGTGGAAAATGCGAAAAGACATGCTTTGTGCCCTTCATGCCAATAGCTTCTATGCCCATTCCAAAGTGTTCGCAGTGCATGAACGAAGAGATGCGAAAGAAGTAAACAGAGAGAAAGAGAGAGAGATTTACGCTTGCGGCGGAAGGCTCAAGCTCAGAGTGAGAGAGGAGGACGGGAAGAAAAAGAAGAAAAAAAAAGTTTTCATAAAAAGTAGTTACACATATACACATACAACAGCATCTATTCGCGCGCGCAAATCCAACACCACCACACACTCATCCATACATTTATATCATTATTATGTTTTTCTATCGGCTCAAGTTCTCTTGAACTTCTTCTTTCGAGACTTCAACCTCTTTAATCTCTTCGTGCACGTCGTCGTCTAATTTCATTTGTGCCTCGGGCACTATCGTGCTCTGCACGGACTCACCGGGGACGATGCATTCCGTCCGCACGTCTTCGCACTCGTCGTCTTCTTCGGGATAGTACCTATCTTTGCCAATTTGCTTGACGAATCGATTGAATAATTTCACCACCGCGACATCCGGCGTCAACAGTTTAATCGCCAACGATTTCTTCCCTCGCGAATTCCCGAGCTCAGTTTTGATCTTCCTCACCACCCCGGAAGCGGCCACATCGGCCGGTTCTGCCAACGCGTTGACGAACATTCGTCCTTGCTTGCCAAACGCGTACCTCCCACTGGAAATTAAATCCGTAAACACCATCCCTGGACTGACCGTGTGCACTTTAATCATTTTATCTTTCATCTTTTCGTTCGAACTCATCTCTTTGTTTAACGTTTTCGTCAGTTGGCTCAATCCGGCTTTGGTGAATCCATACGCGGCGTATTTTCTCGTTTCCATCCCATCCGATCCCGCTCCTTCCATGTTAAATATGTGATATCCAATAATATTCTCATCCTTCTGTGCCGCCATCGTTCTCATCGCTTCTCGACAACACAGCAACGTCCCAAGCGCGTTCGTCTTCACCACCTCTTCGATCGTGCTCGGATCCTGATCGATGATATCGTTGTACTCGTACCCGTTCGTCCCGGCGTTGTTGATCCAAAAATCAATCCCACCAAAGTTTTCTACGCAATATCTCGAGAGTTCTGATACTTGTTCGTGATCGCACACGTCGCACGCGATCCCGCACACGTTTTCCATGCCGTATCTCGCGCGCAACTCGAGGACGACATCGTTCACATTCGCCTCTGAACGAGAAGTCACGCACACTCGATCGCCTTCCTGTAAAAATTGGTTGGCGAGTTCGTAGCCTAAACCTTTCGTGGACCCGGTAATGAGCACTCGCTTTTGACTCATTTGATATTGTTGTTCGTTTTCTTCTTCTTTTTCTGCTCTTTTCGCCGTCGTCGTCGTCGCCGTTCTCGCGGACGTTGATGAAACTTTTCCTCTGTGTCGTCGTCCGATTGGATTAAATCCATCATCGGCGGATGAAACTCTTCTCGCCATCGCGCTCGACGACGTAAACGATGTCGTCACCTTCCCGCGTCCCGAAGATCTGTTCGTGATGATTGCATTTTTTGCCGCCGCTGATGCCTTGGGAGTTGACGACATCATCATCATCATCATCTTTGTTGTTGTTGTTGTTAATATGTGCGTGAGATGATATTTTTTCTGCCGCCTTTTAGACTTACGTTTGATGAGATAAATTACAACTGCTGCTGCTCGGCGTGCGTTTGCGCTCGTGTTTATTATTAGTATATCTTTCTTTCTAATTGCTCATTAATTTTCTCCCGACGAGCAGATCTCTGCTCTATTGCTCGTCTCTACCGCCGCTTCTTTTTTCTCCTCCTCCGCTGGGTTGTTGTTGCTGCTTTTGTTGTTGTTGACGTTGACCCCCGTCTTCGGTCTCCTCTCTTTGCTCTTGTTGTTGTTGTTGTTGTTGTTGTTGTTGTTGGTTTCCAGTTTGAGCAGCAACAGCGCCGGGTTGCTGATTGGCCAACAACTCGCGAACGACCGTGCTGTTTGGCCAAAATGATTTCACTTCTTTTGCCTCGTTCTCTGATAACTTTCCTTCTTTTAAAGCTTTCAACACGTATCGCTCCCATTTTTTGTGGTCCAACGTTTTGAAATCTACGTTTTCTCTCGCGATGATATCGACGTACACTTTCAACTTTTTCAACTCGTTATCGGTCGCTCGGCTCGTGTGCGCGTTTCGAAAGGGTTTAATTTTCAACCCGGAAGATGGGTTCATGGCGAAGTTTCTGCGCAAATCGTCGAACATGATGGTATTGCTGGAATCGTACCCTCGCTCTTGGCTCCACGGTTGCGCCCAAATCCATCCGAGCGGTTTGCAATTGAAAATGCCTCGTTCTTTAGTTTGGACGGTAATCATAGATCCAGAATCCACTAACGCTAAGATCTTATAGCTCGGATGCGATAACACACCTAATTCTTGCATTTTCGTTTTAACCCACAACATGCTCGTCGCGCTCCAGATGACGATGTCGTACCTCTTATACGCGCTCGACAAAAAATCGTGCAGATACGGCCTCGCCAACTCTTGCGCGTTCTCACCCGGCGTTCGGTGGTCAAATAACGTGTAATCGATATCCAAAACCAACAATTTCTTCCCTTCTCTCGTCTCGTTCAACGGACTCAACCCTTTATACTTCTCCACCCTCGCCGCTAACCTCGCCACGTACACCGGATCCGCGTAACACAACAAAGGCTCCGAATCCAACACGTCGCTTTCGAAATCATCCAAAATCTCCGGCGCTTTCTCCAGCATTTCCTTCTCCAAATTCTTCAACTCAGTCACATCTTTCGTCGATTTCCCTAATAACATCACTTTATTCGGCAGTTTCCCCAAGCTCTCGATCGACGCTTCGTCCGGCGCTAAGTGTTTTCCGAGCTTCAAATTCGGCATCTTTTGATTCATCGGCTCGATGCCGGTTTCTCGTTCAATTTTTCTTTTCAGCTCACGAATGGTACTCCGCTTGGAAATTTCGATGTGGATTGAAGCTTTCCCGTGTTTAATCTCAATCGTCGTCGTCGAATCGTTCATGTTGTTGTTGTTTCGATGATCACGGTGGTCGTCGATGTCAACATCGATATCATCAACTCCTCCGCTCATTTAAGATATCCAAATCTTTATCCAAAATGGAAACAACGAACCGTCGCTGCTCTCTCTGCGCGTTCGTTCTCTCTCAAAAGTCTTCGTATTATTACCGCGCGCTTAATTTGCTCTCCTGCGCTTCTTTTTCTTTCTTTCTCTCGTCGGTAGTAGTGGTGGTGGTGGAAGAGATCAGCGCAAAGCGCAGCTTTAGCAGCAGCGAATACTAAAAGTGACGAGTGAAACGAAAAGATTTTCAACTCGTATTTAGGGGAAAAGAGACGTCACAAACACACTCTTTTGGCATTACCGCGCGCACAAAGAAGAAGCGCCTAAATACATAAACACACACACACACACGCGCGCACGTATTATTAAAAGAAAATGGGCCTGTGCGTCTCGAAACCGATGGAATCGTCGACCGAATCGACTAAAACGACGACGCGTAATACTAAATCAAAGTTAACAAAATCCAATTCATCTGTCGTGCAAGATCCGCGGTCGCACAAAATCACGCGCGTGAACGGCGCGAGCATAAAGTCTCTCGGGAACGCGTTGTTCTTTCCGGACAAAGCCATGCCGTGCAAATCAATTACCGTTCCAAACTTTGTGTGCAGAAGAGGCACTGCTTGCGAGTATGCGCACGCGCAAACAAACTTGACGTTCTTTTTGGATTGTTTGAACTCCGCCGAGTTTTCGTTGGACGTGTGCATATTCCAACTGACGTGTAACGAAATCGCCGAGGCGGTGACGAACGCGGTGAAAAGAGGCGTAAGGGTGAGAATTATCACGGACGCGAATAACGTGGACAGCAATGGGTCGGATATTCGACGATTGAACGAACTCGGAAGTCCGAACAAAGGGTTTCATTATAATCACAAGATGGGGATCCAAATCAGATGCGACGAAAGAGTCGGAAGCCAAGAGTGCCGAACGAAGCCGCACATGCACCATAAATTTTGTATCATAGATTGCGGGCAATCGAAAAAAGATTACACGAGCAATACGAAATTAATGAATGGAAGTTTCAACTGGACGAGACAAGCGGTTTTGGAGAATCAAGACAACGTGATGGTTTTAGAAGGCTCGGTGAACTTCCCGATGATTAACGCCTATCAGCAATCGTTTAACATGATGTGGTCGAAATACGAACGGTTCGTGCTGCCGAGGGCGGGTTAGTCGTGATGATGATGACGAAACCGAGCCTACAGCGGCGCGCGTAGTAGTGTATAGTGATGATGATATTATTGTGTTGTGCTAGTGCTTGTATTATACTGATGAAAAGAATATCTTGATTTTTATTTCATGAAAATTTCATTGTTTTATGTGTACAAGCGAATTTGCGACTTTTCACTAATGGCGCAAAGTCGACTTTTCAACGGCACGTCGCCGCGCCAGTCTTTCTACTAAAATACCTTTTCTTCTTCTCCTTCCTGCTCTCTCAACTCCGAAGCGGACGATAACGATTTCTTACTTTTCGAAGAGAAGATACCGGTCAAGAACCCTTTCTTCTTCTTCTTTTTCTTTTCCGCCTCCGCGGAAGCCCCCTTCTTGAGGTCGTCTTCTTTCGCCGCCTTCATCGACGAAAACGCGATTCCTTTCTTCTTTGCCGACGCTTCCTCGTTCTTCGTTTTAATCAAATCCTCTCTAGTATCCGACTTTGTCGCCGCTACCCTTACCCTCCCTCCGCTCGAGTGCTTACTCGACAACTCGCTCAAATTCTCTTCCTCTTCTACGATGGTCTCGTAAATTGCGTCGTTTTCCTCCTCCTCATCGTCTCTCTCTCCTCCTTCGTACTCTCCATACACGCACGTATTGTACATATCGTCCTCGGCTTCGTCGTAATCTTCGTCTCTGTTACTGTTCATTTCGTCTCTCGATTGCGCCAAAAGCGCTTTGATTCGCTCGGAAAATTTCGCCGAATCCGAGACTTGTTGCTGCTTATCTTCATCTTTCTCCTCTTTGAGAACCTCCACTTGTTCTCGATGTTCTTGTTCTTGATGTTGTTGTTGCTTTTGATGTTGCGAGGCGATCCGGCGGAACCGTTCCAAAGTCGTCGCATCGTCTCCCACGTCGATCGACGCTCGCTTCGACCTTCGTCCCGATTCTTCCTCCAACTGTAACAACTCCTCTTGGTGATGTTTTTGTTGTTGTTGTTGTTGTTGTTCTCCCCCTCGACTGCTGTTGCTGTTGTTGTTGTTGTTATTGCTGTTGTTGTTGTTGTCCTGACTGGATGAACTTCTTTTGGGACTTCCGTTATCATTCGCATCACTCGTCGTCGTCGTCGTCGTCGTCGTCTGAATCGTTTTCATTCTCGTTAGGTCAAGATTTTGGAAACCAACTGTCGCATCGTCTTCATCTTTCGCGCGACAACTGCTGCTCGTATTATTACGACTCCCAGGAACCATCGTCGAGGATGATGACATCCTGATCTGTTTTACAAAAGCTTCGAAAGAGTGGTGGTACTGCTCTTTTTCTTCTTCTTCTTCTTTGTGTATGCGTCGATAAAGTGTCGGGCGTGAATGCATTAAAATACGAGAGGAAAAAGCTCTTTTGGATAACTTAAAAGACAGTCATGAGAGTGTGTCTCTTCATCTTCTCGATCGAGTAAAAAAGTGTTTCTCGTCGCATTTGATGGAGTTCGCACGAGAAGACCGTCGGTGTTCACTGAATTTCTGTTCCTCCTTCTAATACGAGTGTACTCTCGCGCTGGCTGCTACAATACATCTATGTTGTGAACGCTAGAAAAACAGTATTGAACTCCTACGTAATCGCGGTAGAACAACTACTCTAATAGCCCACTCTCTACTTCTAATACTCTGCGATGCCTTTATCATCACCAAAAACACACTCGTTCTCGTCGTTCTCGCTTTCTTTTTCGTTCTCCGCTTGTCTTCTTCTCATTTCCCGCTCTTTGCGCGCGATTTCCGGCGTCCAACCGACCCCGACGGCGACGCCTTTCGGCCGGCGCGAAAGCGGCTTCTCGGCGACGATAAATTTTTCCCCCTCGCGAGCGCGTTCGGAATAGTTGTGATATTTTGCGAATTCGTGCATGACGATGCTCGACGCGACTGCGACGTTTAGAGACGCCGTACCTGCGCCGTATTGCTTTATGTAGACGAAACCGTCGCAGATTTTCTTTTGTTGAGGGGTCATCCCGTGGCCTTCGTTACCTGTTTTCGTTGCGAGTCGAGAACGAGAACGTCAATCGGGAGAACTCCAAAGAGGAATGAAAGAGAACGGCGGCAACGAAAGAAAGAGAGAGAGAGAGACATAATAGAAAAAAGGCAACAAGTACATCGATTTTTCACTCACCTAAAACAAAAGCCGTGTTGCCTTTCCACGGATACTTCGCCACGTCCACGCTCTCCTCGGTAATCTCCACCCCTAAAATCTCCTCAACATTATAAGTCTCTCTCATCGTCTCCCTGCATTCCTCCAACGTTGGATGGTGTTCAATCTTCACGTGCGCGTCCGATCCTTGCGACCCAAAAACGTTGTAATGCGCGGATCCAACCAAGTGCATGGATTTCACATCAAACGCGGTGCAGTTGCGACAGATGGTGCCGATGTTGTGTTTTTTAGACACGTTTTGGACGATGAAATGCATCTCAGCAGGGGGTACCTTTTCAGAAGTCATCTCTTTCTCTTCTCTTCTCTTCTCTCGTTATTATTACTGTTATTGTTATTCGTATTCTCCAAAACTCTGTCTCTCTGTCTCTCTGTCTGTCTGTTGCGCGCGTAAAGCAAAGTTCATCAGAGAGCCGACTTATAGTAGAGATATCATTACCTTTTCTTTGTTGTGTCTGTGTTTTTTGTTTTTGCAGTTTTGGCGGCAAAAACGTCAATTATTCGTCAAAAAATCTCAGTCAACGCATGTCTTTTGCAAAAAAGAGATCCTCCTCCTCCTTCTCACGCAAAGCGGAGACGACGAAAGAGATGACGACGACGACGAACAATAACACTAACGACGAAAACAGCAACAACACCAACACCAACAATTCGTCGTCGTCAAAAAAGTCGTCCTCGTTTACTCTTCCTCCTTCTCCGAATAGGGAGACGATGTTTTCATTCCATTGCTCGGCGACGTGCAGTCACGGGATGTTGAGGTAAGTATTTTTTACTCGCAACATATTCCTCCTCGTTTACCATTAACCATTATTCTCTGTTATTATTATTATCATCATTCAAACGACACAGGGAAATCGAAACGTTCTGGAAGAAGCAAAACGCGTCGTTACGACACGAGCTGTCGACCACGCGTAAAAACGAAACGAAACTGAAACGAGAGTTGGAGAAAATGGAAGATCGACGAGCGAACGAAAGGAAAGAAATGAAATCGATGCGAGAGGCTTTACGAGCGATGCGAGAAGAGGCGAGAAGGCACGAAAAGATTACGATTGATTTGTCAAAGAAGCACGAGGAGGAAATGCAGAAGGTGATGGATGAAAAATATCGAGTCGAGATGGGAGCGAGTTACGCGATGGATGAAGTTTTAAGGAAAGTCAAGAGGATTACAGTTGTCGATGATGATGATATTGATGCGCATGCAGATGGTTCATACGTACATGCGAGCTAGCTTTTGCCTTTCGTTGCTATATTTATTTCTCATGTTCGCAACGTGCAAGTTGTACATCTCCGGAATCGCTTTGACCGCCGCCGCGTAGACGACGCTACTGAACTTCCCTTTACCTGGACCAGTGCCTGGATGTTCGAATTGTGTTTTGACCAATCTCAGGAACGCTTCGGTGGATTCCGGGTCGAACACCCACTCGTTCGGTTTCTTTGATTTTTGAATTTTCGCGTGGCAAATCTCGCATCGCTTTTTAAAATCCTCAAAATTACTCTTCCAAGTGTCCGTCATCCAATCGTCGTTTTTCTCGTCAAAAGTCGCCGCGACGGCTGGAGATTTTGAAGCTGCTTTCAATGGCGTCGGACGCGCCGATTTTGTCGGCGTTGGACGCACAGAGCGAGTGTTCGGCGAGGAAAAACCCGCGGCGTTGTCGATACCATTCTCTCCTCCTTCTCCTCCTTCTCCTCCTTCTGCGACGAGTTTCGCGGATTCCCAATCTGGATTTGCCGTTTTGAAAAACTTGTTCATTTTGTCCCGGAGCGTTTTTTCCGTCCAAACAAACTCCATCTCCGTTAACAAATACATCACCATCGCTCTGGACAAAAACGGGTTAAAGAGCTCTTTCGGCGCTCTCATGCAAAACTCCTCTAATTTTGAGTTCAATTTCTCTTGTTTATCTGCTCTCAAGGCGTGCTGACCTAAACCAAACTCGTTCGCGTCGTCGTTTATTTTCCCGCTAAAAATTTGCGCGAGCTTTGCGAGCGCTTTCACGATTTCAACGAGTTCTGGGTCGTTCTCGTCTTCCGGTTTCCACTCGCCAATCGGTTGCGGTCGTCGGCCAATCAGCGGGTTGCTTACTTTCGTACCCATCGCGCTCACAAACGCAGCCGGTGGCTCGATACCATTCGCAATCATTTCCTCGCGCATATTCATCCACTTTCTCGTCATTTGGTCTTTAGACAAACCAACCAAAGGCGCGTATTTCTCGTTTGTCGAAGCTATGCTGACGATGTGCGCCCACGCGTGGCCGAATTCTTCCACCCCTTCTTTCAACGCGGTGAGCATAGGCTCCGTCCAATTGATCGTCCATCCGCGTCCACATCTGATCTCTCCTCTAGCTTCCGCTTCCAGTCTTAGCTGTTCTTTTTGTTTGTAAGTCAACTCAACTTCGCCTTTCAGCGGCGTCGTGCCGTCGGCGTTGACGTTTTGAATTTCTCCTTTATTCACAAAGAAACCGGAATGTTTCGTTTTCCTCCCATCTCGGTCGAAATACTCGTCCAACTCTTCGTCGTCGATCCAATCGTCGTCGACGTCGTACCAATCGATGTCACCACGTCGGCGTCGCTTGTTGCTTTTCTCCTTCTTCTTTCTTTTCTTCTTCTTTTCTTGATCGTTTTGGGGCTGTTTTTCGTCGCTCCCCGGCGCGCTTTTATCGTCATTATTCGCGTTCTCTTCATCGCCACCAGTACTACCTTTCTCTCTTTTCGCTCTCTTCTCTTTCGAAGGTGGTGCCACCAACGTTCCTCCGGGCGTCCTCGTCGGATGATCGTCTTCCATCTCCGACCCGCTCGAATCGTCGTCCTCGTCGTCGTCCTCTTCCTCGCTTCCATCCTCCTCTCCTTCGCCCTTCTCCCCATCTTCCTCCTCCTCCCCATCCTCGCTCATTTCCTCTTCCTCGCTCTCTTCTTCATCCGAACTCTCTTCAGAGGACGAATCGCTCTCGTCTCCGCCTTGCACCCCGCCTTGATACAGCGCCTCGATCCTTCGAATAACCGCCGCCATGTGCCCTCCGCCGCCGTTCGTTTCCAACATCTTATCGTTATTCGTTTTGCTCAATTGCACATCTCCTCCTCCTCCTCCTTCTTTTTCGGCTTGTTGTTCTTTCTCTTGTTTCTCCTTCGTTTTCATTCGTTCTTTCACCGATATCCCGGTTTGTTCCTTGACCAATTTTTTGTAGTTGATCACGTTGTCCGAAGAGTCTTCCATGTCCAACTCGCATTTTCTGTTTTGTTGTTGTTTTCGATGAAAAAATTGAGAGAAAATTTCAAAAAAGTCAAGTCAGTTTCAACTGTTTAAAGGGAAAGTGGTTTTTGCAAAATACAAAAGCTCGTTTGAAACCACATCGACTTTCTCGTTCGAACTGAGCCGCTTTACAACACGTGGCTCCCTTTGGTGGAGTCGTCATTATCGAATGTAATCAGCTGCTGATTGGGGTTTTTGTTCTCGTTCGAATTGAAAGTCGATATGGTTTTCCGAGAAAAAAAGAGAGACGAGAGAGAGAGAAAATTGATGATGATGAAAGATGTGTCATCTCTGCATATACAAACATAAACGCACAGTCGTTTCGTCGCAGGCGGCAGCGCAGAAGTCATCGTCGCGGTAGCGGACGCGATGGTGCCTTCCGCGCCGTTCGTTTTATCCGCGAATACCGTAATCTTGAATCACTTTGATGAGAGGAGAAGAGAGATGAGATTTGCGATTGAGAGAGACGTGTGTGTATTCAAATCTCAAAATCGTTCCACTTTTGATTGAGAGAGAGACTCCTTGTTCTCTCTTCAGCGATGAAAGTCCAAAGAGAGAGAAAGAAAGTTTGTTCGTCAGAGAGGAGAAAACACACTTTACGACGCTCTCTCTCTCTCTGTGTGTTCTTCTTCCGCGCTCTTCTCTTTGTGTGGTTTCCGCGCGTTCTTTCTCTCTCTTTTCTTTAAATCTTATTATAAAGGAGAGGACGGAAAGAAAAATGAAGAGAGAACGAAGGAGCGCAATTTTGCCTTTGTGCTTAAACCCTACACCCTAAACAGTTTTTTTCTTCAAATTTAATGACGAGTTGATTGATTTCGTGCAAAATTGAATCTCGTGTAAACGTCGACATAATACACACTTTGCGCGAATAACACAGAATATATATACAGAGAATATATATATATATCTAAACAGAGAGAGAGAGAGAGAGAGGGAAAGAAGAGAGAGAGAGAGAAGTGAGAGAAGTGAGAGAAGTGAGTGAGAGAGAGAATCTAAAAGAGAAGAAGGAGAGGAAGAATTCGATCTCCCAAACAAAATCCAATCACATCATCGAACGAAAAGAAATATGTCCGAAGCAGCAGCAACAACAACACCACCCGCTCCCGAAGCAGCAACAACGACAACAACAACAAATACAACAACAACAACAAATAAAGTAGCCATAGAAACGTGCGTGCCGCCACCGCCTCGCCCGGGTTGTGATTGCGCGGTGTGCGCGCCGAAACCAGCGCCTGGGGAAACGGAAGCGCAAATTGCGCCTTTAAATTCCGCCTCCCCGTTTCAGCCGTATAAATTAATCAAAGTCGAGTTAGACGGGACGAAACGACCGTTGACGGATGCGGAGCAAAAAGCGCTGGAGAAGACGCATCCGGATATTTGCGAGTGGAACGTTCCTTTATCGTCGGGGAAAAGGAGGTGGCAGAAATCGTGTCAACAAATCTTGAAGAAGTGCACGGCGGCGAGGAAACTGGCGTGGCCGTTTCTCGAGCCGGTCAATTGGGAGGTGTTGAACATTCCGGATTATCCGGTCATTATAAAGCACCCGATTGATTTAAGAACGATTGAGACGAAGTTGAACGCGGGACAGATTGAAACGCCGGATGAGTTTGTGGCGTTGGTGAGAACGGTGTTTAGGAACGCGTACGTGTATAATAAACCTGGGGATCCGTCGGGCGTGAGAGAGTGCGCGGAGCGACTGTCGGAGATTTTTGAGAAGGAATTGAAGAAGCTCGGGTAAAGAGAGAGAAAGAAAGAAAGAAAGCAAGAGAGAGAGAGAACCTATTTTAATACACTATGTACTTACTACCGGTACTACTACTACTATTACTACTACTACTACTACTACTATAATTATTATTACTAACGATCGATCAAGAGCCGACGTATAGACTCGCGCTGAAGACGATGTCTCTTCTAATCAAGGCCATCGCGTCTTCCATTTTTTGCGATAAACTCGCGTCGCCGATAATTCGGGCGACGTTTTTCACGTCTCGACACGTTTCATTTAATCGCGTGATAGTTCTCACGATCGTACCTTCTGGTACATCCGTTAATTGACAAATTTCCGAGAACGGATCCATCATCGCCCATCGATAAACGACTTCGCTTAAACCAAACTTTAAGTTCTCCGCACAATATTCGTCGCCAATGACTGAAAGACCGAAATCTCGTTGGATGTCTCCGGCACAGATAGCCAGAGTATTCGCGAGAGCAATAGAATCTTTCAAATTCACCGGTAAAGCGTCGTAATCTGGTGCAGACGCGTTCTTTTCTTGAAACACCAACGCCGAGAGTAAAGCCGCCGCTTCCGCCGGCGTCAATTTCTCCAAGCACCCGCCAAAAACGATTTCTGCGCCAATCAACTCGTCGCCAGTGGATAACTCGCACGCCACGCGACCTTTCAAAGTCACCGCTCTCGCTTCGTCGAGGTAGCCCATGTATTTCAACACTCTCGTTTTCGTCTCAAAATCAGGCGTGAGCGCTAAATTCGCATCAGACAGGCCGAATTTCAACTGGTCGATTTGATGGAGCAAGTGTCTCTCGCAATCTAAAAGTCTCGACCACTGCGATAACGTTTTTGAATCCACATCAGTTGGCATCGACGGTAGTTGCGCCAGGGCTTCGGCGTGGCGTCGACACGCCTCGGCGTCGTCGACATTGGTGATTTTCAAATCCTTCGTAGGATCGAGCGTTTGTAAAAGTAACGAAGACGAAGGAGTATCGTCGTCTTGTTTGTTTCGAATACTTTTCGTTTCGTGCTCGAGAACGGACAAAACGCGCGTCGCAGCCGCACGCTGATCAGCCTTTCTCGGCGGAGAAGCATCGTCTAATATGGCGTACGCGTCTACGTCTTGAAGTTTCAAAGCCGTCACCGCGTAGATATCGACATCGCGAATGACGAAAACGACGTAATCAAAACCACCCGCGCGCTTTCTCCACGGTAAATCTTTCGGGAGTTGCGCATTTTCCTCCGATATCGCGGGTTGATTACTCGTCAGTTGAGCAGAACTGGCTTTGCTCAATCCTCCTCCTCCTCCTCCTCCTCCTCCTCCCATTTTCTTTCCGCCTCTCTTACTTTTTCCTCCACCGAATCCGCCAAACATGTCGTCGTCATCGTCGTCGTCGTGCTTCTTCTTCTTTGAAACGAGACGAAGGTTTGATGAGCCGCCCGCGTCTTCATCTTCCCCCTTCGAAAGTTGCGTATCAACCACCGATGCATCGAGATCGTCGTCGTCTTGAAAATCATCGTCGTGACCTTCATCCTTAATCGCCATGACGACGACGCTTCTTTTCACGTCGCCGTCCTTTTCTTCTTTGATCACCCGTAGAGCGACCGCAAATCTGGCAAACCCACCTTTATCGTCTTTAACGAGCACGACTCTACCCGGGCTCCCGAGCGCTTCCCGAAAACCTCTGGATTTAACGATTGCTTCGTTCGCGCGTTCGCCGAGTTCTTTTAACAATTTTGCAGCGCGAGAACACACCACCGCTCGCGTCCAGTTGAACGGATCCCTGGACGCTTCTGTCGAAATCAAATCTCTCGCTCGCGTCAAAGAAATAATCGCGTGTCGAAGTCTACTCTCTCGGTTTCCGACAGTTTTTTGCGCGTGAAACTCCGCGAAGGATCTCGCCAAAACGTCTTCGACTTTTAAATCTTCCGCTCTCGCGACGTTCAAAATCATCGCAAATGTCAATCGAAATTGCGATTCGAGTTTCGTCGCCGTACCGACGAGAAGTTTACGTAAGGTATTCTCGGTTGGAAAATTGTCCCAACACGAAAGAATGACGGTACCTACGGTGTCTTTCCCGCGTCGTCCGGCTCTACCCGCCATTTGCGTATACTCACCAGGCAACAAGAAACGAAACTCTTGCCCGTCGTGCTTTCGCAAGGATTCAAAGCACACGCATCGCGCAGGGGCGTTTACGCCCATTGCGAACGTTTCCGTGGAGAATAAAACTTTCACGTTACCGCGACAGAAAAGCATTTCAACGATTTCTTTCACGATTGGAAGTAAACCGGCGTGATGTACTCCTAAACCGCGAGAGAGTAGTTCACGAACTCTCGTGACTTGCGGTAAAGTTCGGTCAGCCGGGGATAATCGAGACAGAGCTTTTTCACAAAAGATGTGCGTTTCATGCTTTTCTTTTGACGTCGTCAAATCTACGCCCGTGATACCATCCGCGAGTAAATCGCACTTTCGTTTACTAAACGCAAACACAACCATGGGAAGAAACAATTTCTTCTCCAACGTGCGTATGAGCTCGACCCATTGATTTTTACCGGTGTTTGTTTTCGTCGATTGTCCACTTCCAGTCGTTTTCACGGATTGCTTAACGAAACCTTCTCTTTGCTGCGTGCGATTTCTGCTGCCAGCGCCGGACCCACCTCCTCGACCTGCGTTTGGTTTCTTCACCTCTTGCTTGTTCAAACCTTGATCTTTCAGCAGCGCAGCTTTCACGCCCATATCTTTCCTCTCTTTCGCTTTCAGAGCTTTTTGGTAGCCGAGCGGTAGGAACTGTTCTTTTTCGCCGACGAGATGAAAATCTTTGTCGGGATCGTCGCCGCCAAAATATAGCTCGTGCTCGAGCGGAACTGGTCTTTTCTTCGTGCCCGTGATGAAAACTTTTTTTCGTTTCGTTTTACCTACCCACCCGGCGAATTCGCGAACGTTCGGTACCGTGGCGGAAAGCATGACAATACCCACGTGTTTCGGCAACATGATGATGACTTCTTCCCAGACGACGCCTCGTTCGCGATCGTTGACGTAGTGGACTTCGTCGAAAACTACCCACTCGACGTCTTTGATGATATCCGCGCCTCGATAAAGCATAGAGCGTAGAATTTCCGTGGTCATAATCAAACACGACGATTCTGGCTTTACGCTAACGTCGCCGGTGAGCAGACCGACGTCAAATCCTGCGTCAGTAAAATCGCGAAACTTTTGGTTGCTGATCGTTTTGATTGGAGAGGTGTAGATTGCTCGCGCGCACCGTTTTTGAGCCAGCGCAAAAGCGTACTCCGCAACGACGGTTTTGCCCGCGGAAGTGTGCGCGGCGACGAAGACGCATTCGTCGCGTTCGATGCGAGCGATGGCTTCTTTTTGAAACGCGTCCAATTCAAAAGGAAAAGTTTTGGCTGGTGAATCGCCAACTGTTGAGCGATAAAATGCATCCACATCAGGTATTGGCGTCGTAATCGCCCACTTTTCTATTTTTTTCATCTCTTCTTTGACGTCTTTGGCGAGTTGCGTCGCGACGGATGTCGATTGCTGATCGTGTTCTCTCAAAAGACTTTCGATTGGGTCGTCGTCTTCTCCGTCATCGTCGTCTAAATCTTCCCCACTTCCTTCTTCTTCCTCCTCCTCCTCTTCGTCCTCCTCCTCCTCCTCTTCTTCGTCTTCATCCGCCTCTTTCTTATACTCCATCCAATCGTTCTCCAGAACGTCGTCGAAAGTCAACATACCTAATCGTTTCGCCACATTTTCCGCTTTCCGTTTCATTTCCTGGTCTCTTTCCATCGCAGCCGCGGCAATCTCGCCGCCACGCACACCAGAGGCTCTTTCTTCGTCAAAAGCATCAATCGTATCCGTCGCTCGCCTCTCTCGCCCGGAGATGACGGACCGTTCAAATCCAGGCGGCGCGCATCCCCTACTCGAATGGCCGTCGTCTCCTTCTCCAACGCCTACGTACTCCTCCAACCAAAATCTGTGCGCTCTTTTCCTCCTCTCCATTCTAAACTTCTCCGTCTTCTCGGCTATTTCGTCCATTCCACCCGGCAAATGCGGCGCATTCCTCGTGCTCCCCCGAACGAAATCAGACCTACCTCCACCACCATTCGCGTCTCCGCCGAAGAACGCGTACGCGTCCTCTCGCCTCGCCAACGTCGCCTCGTCTTCCTCTTCAATCGTAAACCCGCTTTTGCTCTCTCCATCATTATCTCTGCTCGGCATCACGTTCACGTTCACGCTCCTCGCAGATGCGATTGGGATTTTTTTTCCAACGATATCATCGTAGTAGTGAATCATGTCGTCGTCCGTCTTTCGCGCCAACAACCGCTCGAGCGTTCGTCTCGCGCTCTTCGCCATCTCCTCGTCTACACTTTTTTCCTTCTCTTCTCTTCGCTCCTTCTCCGCGAACGATCGCGAGATGGCTAAAAGCGATTCTTTCGGCGCAGAATCCACCGGTAACACGAACGGGGGGTTTGATGAAGAAGGAGGAGTCATCATGCGCATCAACTTCTCCGCGACATCTTTCTCTTTCTCGTTCTCGTCGTTCAGCGCAACGCAAGTGACATTCTTTCCGTTTTGACTTTGCGCGAAGAAAAGAAGATACTTTTCAACGTCGGACGATGACGACGACGGAGGAGGAGGAGGAGGGAACTGCATTTGAGTCGACGACGAGAGCAAAAAAGAGAGGGTGGTAAAAGTGTCGCGAAAGTGGCGGTGAAAGAAGAGTGCAAAATGTGACGATTTGGTTCGAGCTTTTTGTTTCTTTCTTACGCGCGTGTGAGCTAAAAAATGAGCATTCGATGTGTCGTCTTCATCTTCACGTCTGGCAATTCTCGTACCTCTGCTCTCCAATCAACCACACGCCTTGGTTCTCGTTTTCCCCACACCCTGGCGATCTGTCGACGCTGTACTCGTTTTCGGGAACCATGGCGAACGCGTCCTCGACCGTCTTCATGGTTGCGTTCGTATAGCCGCACGCGTCGAAGAGTTTGGTCCAGGTTTGGAAATCGACGACGCCGGTTTCCGGGAGCGATTCGGACGCTTGGAACGTTTGTAAGGCGTTTTGAGTGTCGGGACCCATGAACCAGTACTCGGAGTCGTCTTCGCCGCAGTTGAATCCGAGGGTGGAGAGCATGGCTTGCATTTTGTGGACGGTGAAGCCGCCTTCGTCGAGTCGCAAGATGGGCCATTCGACCGAGTCGCCCGAGGAACCTTTCACGTCGATGAAATCGTCCTCAGCGGGAGGACCGGAATCGATGTCTTCCCCGTACGGGTCTTCGTCCTCTTTCGCAACGACGGCTTTTAATTTCTTTTGCGTATCTTCGAACGCTTTTCGAGCGATACCTTCGCGACACGAGGCGACGTCTTCGTCTAAAATTGCCCCGGGCGCCGGTCCCCATTCGAATTTCTCTTTCCCGAGCAACGCTAACCACGTTTTCGTGTTGATCATGCCGTTGACTTCTAATCCTGGACCGTTCGCGCCTTGGAAAAACTCCACCGCCTCTTCCGTCTTCTTTCCAAAATACATCTCCTCCGTGTCGTCTTCCCCGCACCAAAACCCACTCTCCATCAACGCCGCGTGCGCTAAAGTCATCAAATACACGTCGTTGTCGCCGTTTCTCAGTAAAGGCCACTCGTGACCGCGATTGGTCCCATCCCCGGCCCAATTCGCCGCATCGACGATAATCATCTCCGGATTCGATATCGTTTCCCCTAACGCCGGCGTTAAGAGATCGTTCGCGACTTTATTAAAGTACTCGTCTTTCTCTTTCTGCGTCGTTTGCGTAATCGACGACGACGGCTCGGTCGTCTTCGCCATCCCGCTACTCCTTTTACTCATTCCGCCGCCGAAGCCGCCGCTCATAACCTCCGTCGCGCTCGGTGCACCCAACGGTTCTCGTTCCGGTTCCATCGCCCGCATCTCTAGTTTCATCTTTTGCATCTCTTGTTTTAAGCTTTGCACCGTTTGCAACAGCAACTCGGTCGTTTCATCCGATTTTGACTTCTTCTTCTTTGTCTTCTTCTTTTTCTTCTTCTCTTCGGATTCGTTCTTCTTCTTCGTCGTCTTCTTCTTCTCATTTTTCGAGGTGGATGCCTTTTCGCCGCTTCGCGCGACGATCGAGCATCGAGCGTTGATGTTATCCCTGCGCCAACTGGAAGGAAGAAAAACCGCTCTGGACGCCGCCGACGAACACGACGAACACGAATGCGCTCGCTGTCGTCCTCGTCGCATCGTCAACGCAGAAGGTACGCCTCGAAGGAAAACAGTACCACCGAACAATAACGTCGTCGTCGTCGTCATCGCGATGTTTTGTCTTTTCTCTCTCTCTCTCTCTCTTAAAAGCCCGCGTTTGTGTACGAGTAAGTTGCGTGTGTTGGGGAAAAAGTGACGCAAATGCTCTTATCCATTTCCACACAATTTGACGGATATAAACGATGCGTTTCTTGCGATCGATCGCGCGTGAGTCGTCGAAACTGATCGTTCAATATAATCCTTCTCGTTGCGTGCGTTCGTATTCTTCTTTGGGAGTGGCAAAATCCTTAGCGGAACTCAACCGCTTGGGAGAAACGGCGACAAAACTCCATCTGGATTCCAGCACAGATATCGTGTGCAACGACATCCAGTGCGAACGGGTGACGAAACCGTGCGCGTGTAAACTCGCCGTCGCGCTCGAAAAATCGGGGAAAAACTTACGAGAAGTTGATCTGAGCAACAATAATTTGGACGTAATTCCGGAGAGTCTGTTCGAGAACTGCGAAAATCTCGAACGGTTGTCCTTGAGGAATAATAAACTCACCGTGGAAGCTATTGGGAAACACTACAAGCTGAGAAAGTTGAAACTGTTGGAGTTAGGAGGGAACCCGGGGATGGAATTAACCGTAGAGTGCTACAATCGTTTGGCGAAAAGGAACGTGAAAGTGAGAGTTTAATATAAATACTACTGATGAGGATGATGGGAGTGTTGTCATCGTCGTCGTCGTCGTCGTCGTTGGCGGCGTCTGGGATGGTGAAGTCGGAAAGTACGCGATGGAAAAGCAGAAGACGTTGGTCGGCGGAGAAAAAGTGTAGCGCTCGTGATCTTCCTTTGTTAGACATGCCGGATGATGATGCGAGCGGCGAGAGTAGAGAAGCGTTCGCGAGAGACTTGCGACGGGCGTGCTCAGAATCCGGCTTTTTCTATCTCAAACCTCCGAAGAGTCTCTTCGGCGAGGAAGAGAACGAGGCGATTTTCGAGGCGGCGAAATCGTTTTTCGCGCTCTCGATGGAAGAGAAGATGAAGATGGACTACGCGAACTCGCCGCAATTTCGAGGATATGTATCTCTCGGGTTAGAAAATACGAGGGGAAAAATTGATGCGAGAGAACAGGTCGAGTTTGGCGTTCATAGCGCGCCGAAGAGGCGCAAAGACATGACGCATTTTTACGAGCGGTTGATAGGCGAAAATCAATACCCATCGAACGAATTTGAAGAGACGATGGAAAAGTTTATAGATAGAATGGATGCAATTAGTCGACAGCTGACGAGATATCTCGCGCTTTCACTCGAGCTGGAAGAGACGTATTTCGATTACATGTTTGCTGAGCAGCCAAACATGCAGATGAAGATTTGCAAATATCCGATTGCGATTGATGGCGGCGAATCGTCCTTTGGCGTCGGTCCGCACACGGACACCAGTTTCGTGTCTATACTTTTGCAAGACGATGTGGGAGGTTTACAAGTCGAAATTGAAAAAGACGCGTGGATTGATGCGACACCAATCGAGGGCTACTTTGTCGTCAACATTGGGGAAATGTTACAAATCATGACTGGTGGGTATTATAAAGCCACGCCGCATCGCGTCTTGTCGCCTACGTCAAAAAGCACCGACGAGAACAAAGCGAGGTTGTCGATTCCATATTTCTGGAACCCGCGATTAGATTTCGTGGCAAAAGTAGACGGTGAAATTACAAAGAAAGGATTTTCAACCGCGATAGAGGAACGATCAGAAACGAGCAACGAAAACCGAATAATCAACGCGTACGGCGAAAACGCGTTCAAATCTCTAGCTCGCTCGCACCCGAAGGTTTTCGCCAAGCATCACCCCGATTTGCTCGTGAGAAGCGATGGAACCATAGAAAAGAAAAAATCGTAGTCACGCATGTTATAGCACGCTTTAGTATCTCTTTTGTACTTTATTGCACATATTAATAACACACACACACACGTGAGCGTATTTATATATCGAATGATAACGCTATTATTTTACATCGTCGGCTTCCTCTACTGCCGCTACCGCTACTACTTCTTTCTTCCTCGAAGACCTCGCGAAGATATCCACTTCGACTTTTTCTCCGTCCTCGGAAACCTTGAATGCCACCGCCACAGGCTGGCCGCCTTTGACCTTCAACTTCTTCGTCCCATCGCCGCCGCCTTTATTCTTATTCTTCTTCTTCGGCACGTTCCCGTTCTGTCTCGCTATGGCGTCGTCCACCCCGAACCGTAAAATGTCCACCACCGCCGCCGCGGCTTTTTCCACCGCTTTGTCAATCTCCCCTCTCTCTTCCTCTCGAAACTTCGACAACACGTGTTCGTACACTTGCACGCTCTCGTTTTCCGGTCTACCAATCCCTACTCTCACTCTAGGAAACGCATTCTTCACTCTCGGAATATCCAATATATCTCTAATCCCGTTGTGTCCACCGTGAGATCCGGACTTCTTAATCCGAATCTGACCAACCTTCGTGTCCAAGTCGTCGTAGACGACGAGGACGTTCTCAATCGGCACGCGGTATTTCCGCATGATCTTCCTCACCGCGGTTCCAGAGACGTTCATGAACGTTTGCGGTTTCGCGAGGACGATTTTGCGCGACACTCGCGTCGACGACGACGGCGATTTAGACTCGTCATCGTCTCCTTCGTTTTCTTCTTCGTCGTTCACGATATACTCGGCTAAAACGACGTCGGATATCTCGCTGTTCACGGACGAGTTGTTTTGCAACCGCAAAGAAGAAGAACTCAAAGAAGAAGAAGAAGAACAGCTTTTCTCCAACAACTTGCTTCCGCCATTCTTGCGCAAAGAATCAATCACTTCAAAACCGACGTTGTGTCTCGTCCCTTCGAATCGTTTCCCCGGGTTTCCTAACCCGACGATCGCGTAGTTCGTAGTAGTATTCGTATTACTACTCATGCTGCTCTGACTTCTCCTCGCGTTGCTCGCATTCAAAACACCTAAAAACCGCATCGGATGTGCAAAGATGGTGTTCCAGACAAACTTCCCAACCGGCGCAGTTCTCCTCGCGACCCCTTTGAACGCTAAATCGATCGCTGATTTTATCGCTCTTTTCATTTATAGTATTAATTGTTGAGAGTTGTTTCAGCGCGCGGATAGTATCACACGCGTTTTGCCTTTTACGAATGATTGCGCGCGTGAAAGCGTTTGGTCGTCTTCTCTCTTTAGCGCATCGTCACGGGGGAAACGTTTTGTGAGGATTCGAAACGCATCGTCTCTCCATTAAACGCACGCGCAAAGAGTTTGTCTTCTCGAAGACAAAGACAAAGAAAGAACGTCCTCGTCGTCATCTCGAGTGAGAGAGTGAGAGAGAGAGAGAGAGAAACTGAACGCACTGTCATCGCGTTAAAACAAAAACGTCCTCGAACATGGACATTCCGCTCAAACACCAATCGGGAACCGCTCCCGGGGGGGAAAATGCGAACAAGAAAGCGCAAAAGGAAGCGCAAAAGATCAAAGAGATGCACGACGCGCAGTTACGTCTCGCGATCGCCGCGAGAGAGAGACAGAAAGAGCGCCAGGCGAAATTACTCGCGGAATTGGAAAAAGGAGGCGCGAATGGAGACGATGCGCACGCGGTGTCGAGAGAGATGCTGGAGAAGATGATTAAAGAGTGTGCGCCAGGGGAAACCTTCGACGAGGACGTGAAAACGGCGCTGTTACAGTTGGCGGATGATTTCGTCGAGGAAGTGGCGATGCAGTCGCACAAATTGGCGAAATTGAGAAACGCGGATGTGATCGACGTGAAAGACGTCGCGTTGCACTTAGAGCGCGAGTGGGACATTGTCGTCCCCGGGACGTCGGGAGAGGAGTTGAAACCGTACAAGAGACCGCAGAAACCCGGGACGCAAACGCAGCGAGAGGCAAAGGTGAGGAAATCGATGGCGAGAGCGGTGGAGGCAAAGATTTTGCTCGAAAAGGAAAGGAGGAGAGAGGAGAGACGGATGGCAAAGTTGCAGCGACAGGCGCAAGCCGGAGCGAGCGGGCAGAAGGAGGAGGAAAGCGAGAGCGATGATTCGAGCAGCGACGAAGAATAACTCGCGCTCGTTTTGTTTGTAAATATAATAGTAGTACACGTCCCTAGATCACACAAACAATGATGAATATATATGTCTACGATGATAATACGGTTGTTGCGATTGTTACATTCTATTTCTTCTAGTTAAACCTCGTCTTCGTTCAAAAGCATATTCGGAATGGTATTTTCAATCGGAAACTTCCTCCCACTCTCCGGACATTCCAAGTGCCCTTCCACCACGGTCACTTCCAACAACGCGTGGTGCACTTTCCTCAAAAACATCTCGTATTGCTCTTCCTCAGTTCCAAACGCATCGCGCGAGGGAATCTCCTCCGGTAAATCCTCGCTCGCGTTCACCTCTTTGCACGCTTTCAAAAACGCCCGCCAATCCAACTTCCCGAGCATGTGGACGATGAAATTCCCGTTAAATTCACTCTCGTTTGTTTCTATTTTTGTCGCGTGAATGGTCAGCGGGTACCCGTTTACCACGCCTTTTACGTTGCACGCGAGCATGTTGTGCGCCAACAGTCGCATTTTAGATGTATATGTGTACGCGCACCTCTGTAACACACCTCGTATGTTTGTGGTTTTCACAAGTCGTTTGGTGACTTTTTGGTGTTCGTAAAAAAACGCCAAAACTAAGAGACATCAAAACACGCTTTGAAGAAGAAGAAGAAGATAAAGATAAAGATAAGAGGGAAAGACATTTGGAGAAGAAGAGAGAACACAGAGCGTGAGAGCGTTTTGTTGGTGTCGTTGCTCTTTGGTTTTGTTCTTCTTCGCGCGTGGTAACGAGAGTTTAGACGATAAAAAACATCATCACATTCATCGGCTCATCTCGACATTTATAAAAGCCATCAAAGAAGAAGCGAAACGATGATGACGAGGTTGGCGGGAGACGAGGCGCCGGGTGGTGGTAACGGTGGTGGTGATAATAATGATGATGATGATAGAATCAACGACGAGGAGAAGAAACGCAACCACCCGATGAATAACAATAACAACAACAACAACAACCCTTCGTTGCTCGGTGGGAATAAGCCCTCGTTGAAGAAGAAGAAGGAGTTGCTGAGCGAGATTGAAAATCTGGAACGCTCGTTTTCTTGGCCGAGAGAAAACGACCGGTGCGCTTTGGTACCGAAGCGATGGTACGACCAGTGCCTCTCGCATTTGAAGGAAGAGAACGGAGCGTCGTCGCCCGGGCCGATGGATAACTCGTGTCTTTTGGATGATGTCGACGACGACGCGAGAGGAGGAGGAGAAGGAGAAGAAGAGGAAGGAAAGAACGTGTTTGGACAGTTGACGCCGAAACTGAAACAAAACTTGAAAGAAAATGTGGACTACGCGGTGGTCAGAGAAGAAACGGCGGAGATGTTGACGAATTGGTTCGGGATGGTGCGTAATTTGACGACGACGACGCACGTGTTGAGGAGGTGCGTCGGGGAGAGAGAGAGTGGGTTTGTTGAGAACTCTAGCGCTAATAGTAACGCGGTATCGCCGAGGAAGTTTACGAGACGCGGCGGCGCGGTATCAACCGCGAACAACGCGAAAAGAGCGGCGAGGTGCGAAGTTTATCGTCCTAAGGTGACTTTGGTATACCACGAGCCGAGTAGCTATAGTAATAATGATAGCAGCGTAGAGCAGCAGCAGCAGCAGCAAGGATTCTTAGCGCGGTTGAATCCGTTTACGTCGTCGTCTTCAGCGGCGCCGCCGCCGTCAAAAGAAGCAAAAGTTCGCAAGGCAATCATGTACGCGTCGGCGAACGATACGATAGGAGATATGCAAGACGTTGCGAGAAAAGCTTTTCTTATCAACGACGACGATGCAAATAAGAGAATCAAACTGTTCGATTTTACGGGCGGGTTGAAAGGCGAAGTAGATTTGTGCGACGCCTTTTTAGAAAAAAAAGTGAGCGGCGATGACGCAAACGGGGCCTTTTCTATCAGTGATGGACAGGAGGTTTTAGTTGAAATTGTCAACGACGAAGAGGAAGATGATTTAGTGGACAAGGAGAAAATTAACGAAGAAATCAGAAACGCGTTTCAAAACCATCACAGCAGTGTTGAAGAGGAACGAAGAAGACTACCGATGACGACGACGATTGGAACGCAAACTTTTGAAACTTTCGACGACGATGACGCAGATTTGTACGGCAGCGAACCACAACTCGATAAACCGATGACTGATATCGATCAAACTATAGCCAACACTATTTCTTCTCACACGCACAAAAATGCTCTGAATGAAGACGACGCGACCATGGCGAACGATTCTGATCGAGCGCCAAAGCGTATGACATTAGAACCGATCGCGTTACCGTCTACGTCACACTCTTTCGGGTTAGCGTCGCCGAAAAATGACGTCGAAACCGACCGGGCGAAGCAAAAGCACGGCAGTCGTGGGAAAGCCGGTTTGCAAAACTTGGGAAATACGTGTTTCATGAACTCGGCGTTGCAGTGCTTGTCGCACACGTCCATGTTGACGGATGCCTTTTTGTCCAACGCGTACGTAGAAGATATTAACGAAGATAACCCAATTGGTATGGGAGGTAAACTCGCGAAGGAGTACGCAAAACTCATCACGGCGCTATGGCGTGATGGAGCCGTCTCAGTCGCACCTCGAGCGTTCAAATCTGCTTTGGCAAAATTCGCTCCTCAATTTAGCGGGTATAACCAACAAGACGCGCAAGAGCTCTTGGCGTTTTTATTGGACGGTTTGCACGAAGATTTGAACCGCGTAAAGGTGAAACCGTACGTGGAAGAGAAAGATGCAACTGGAAGAACTGATGCAGACGTTGCGAAAGAGCACTGGGAGAACCATTTAGCGAGGAATAACAGTCGAATCGTGGATGCTTTTCAAGGCCAATACAAATCGACGTTGGTGTGTCCAGATTGCGAGAATAGATCCGTGAAATTTGACCCATTCATGTATTTGACCGTGCCCTTACCGACGACGAGAGAGCGCGAGTTGAAAGTGACGATTGTGTTTGGCGATCAGCCGGGTTTGAAACCTATGAAAGTTGTCGTCGTCGTCGATAACGAAGGTTCCGTCAAAGATTTGGAGAAAAATCTTTTCGAAACGTTGGCTGGAGAGAACGAAGAAGATATTGGTGAGATTTCTGATTCAACGCATCGTTGGGTGATTGCGGATATATTCAAGGCGAAGGTGTATAAATTCTTCGATTCGGATGCGAAATTGCGCGAGATTTCCGACAAAGACGTCGTATTCGCCTATTGCTTACCAAAGACGAAGGAGAATAAAAACGAAGACGAGTTGTTCGCGTTGGTGTGTCATCGAAAGCCGTTGGCGCAAGCGACGAAGTCGCCGTACTTTCGATCGAGTTATTCTGGATACGAAACTCGAGCGTCCTCGATCGCAACAACCCACGACGAGAACGAGCTCATCGGGTTTCCGTTCTTGATTCCAACTTCCGCGGCGAGCGAAGATACGATGGAAGCGAAAGAGGCCATCGAAGACTGGATGGAGAAATTTTCCATCGCGCATTTTTCATCTTCGACGCGCGAAAAGGACGGCGAGGACGCCGCATCTACCGAAGACGTAGCCATGGGAGAAGATGAAAAACAAAAGGAAGACCCGCAACGCGCCGAGTATTTGGAAAAATGCGCCGGGAAATCGTTCGCTTTGCGCAAATCGCTCGCAGAATGGTACGAACCGGGGCAAACAAACGCGGAGTTGTTGAAGAAAAAATCTAGCGAAGACGACGCAGTTACGTTAGACTCCACGAAGAGCGGGACTTTTTCGCTCTCGAACTTCTACGGCAACACTACGAACACAGTTTCGGACTCTTCGCCGGATAAGCAAGAAGAACGAGCAACGTCATCTTTGCCGAACATTTCCGATAAGAGCGCGCCGATTTTCGCGTATTGGAAGAAGAACCAAGAAAGCGCGTTTGAGAAGTGCGTTCTTAAACACGACTCGCTTCTTCAATTCGAGAAACGAAATTTCGGTCCCGCTACTGCAGTCAAGAAAACGCCCCTCAGCGCGTGCATGGAACATTTCATCAAGGAAGAACCGCTGGGCGAAGACGACATGTGGTATTGCGGCAAGTGTAAAAAACACGTCCCTGCGAAATGTTCCATGAACATTTGGCGCGCGCCTCCCATTTTAATCTTACACTTGAAACGGTTCTCTTACAGTCGCTCTTGGAGAGATAAAATCGACGTAAAAATCGATTACCCGCTCGAAGATTTCGACATCTCCCCGTTCATCGCGGAAGACGCCTTATTCTTCGACGAAGACTCGGACCTCCCGAAATCCACCGTCTACGACCTCTACGCGGTCGTCAACCACTACGGCTCCATGGGTGGCGGTCACTACACCGCCTACGCCAAACACGCCGAAAGTGGTTCTTGGCACTCCTACGATGACTCCACCTGTCGCCCAATCGACGTCAACTCGGTCCAAGAGTCCAACGCCGGATACGTTTTGTTTTACAAGCGGAAAGATTTTGAGATGCACCGACCAATGTCGCGAGTCGATTTAAGTCTCGAGGAAGAAGAAGGAGGAGGAGGAGGAAATAATCATCATAACGATTTCTTTGGACAACAAACGCAAAACGAGGACGAGAGCGACGATCCAGACTTTGTTCTCGGAGCTCACGGGGAGGAGTTTGATAACGAGTCCTTGCTCGACACCATGGACGTGTCTTCGTAAAAAACAAATACTAATATAAACAAGAACAGTAGTTGAGTAGAATTGTAAAAGAAAAGTCATCATAAAGAAAGTCGAGCGCTACATAAAAAGCAAGAAGAGAAAGAGAGAGCATGGCTGCCGGGAGCAAGCGCAAAGCTTCCTCCGAGAACAACAACGGGGAGTCCGAAAACGGTACCAAGAAAAAGACGATTCAGACGACAAAAACAGAAGAAGAAGAAGAAGAAGAAGAAAACGACGAGGGAGAGACAAAAGAAACGTTTTGTAACAACCCAATCGGTTTCCAATTCAAAGTGTTACACACGGACGGTCGCGCTCGGTACACCAATCTTACGCTCCCTCACTACGATTGCTTCACCCCAATGTTCATGCCGGTGGGAACGCAAGGATGCGTGAAAGGGTTAACTTCCATGCAATTGGAAGAGATTGAGTGTCAAGTTATTTTAGGGAACACCTACCACTTGGGCCAAAGGCCTGGAAAAGATTTGTTTCTCGAATGCGGCGGGTTGCATAAGTTTATGAGTTGGAAGAGAGGTTTACTGACCGACTCTGGTGGGTTTCAAATGGTTTCGTTGGCTGATTTATCCGACGTGACGGAAGAAGGAGTCACGTTTCAATCACCAATCGATGGGAAGAGTGAAATGTTAACGCCGGAGAAATCGATGGAGATACAAAACGCCATCGGCGCGGATATTATCATGGCGTTGGACGACGTCGTGTCGAGCGTGAAGATTAGCAAGGAACGGTTTGAGGAGGCTACGCACAGAACGACCCGATGGATCGACCGGTGCATTAAAGGCCACAAAAGGCCGAAAGAGCAAGCGTTGTTTGGCATCGTTCAAGGCGGGCTGGACGATCGATTGCGAGATATATCTTTGAAAGGCTTGTTGAAACGAGGGAAGGATTTACCCGGGTTTGCCATCGGCGGTTTAGCTGGAGGGGAAGGGAAAGAAGATTTCTGTCGCGTGTTAGAGAGCGCTTTACCGAAATTACCGTTCAATAAACCCAGATACGTGATGGGTATAGGGTACCCGATCGATATCGTCATATGCACGGCGTTTGGCGGCGACATGTACGATTGCGTCTTCCCTTCGCGAACGGCTCGATTTGGCAATGCCTTAGTTCCCGAAGGTACTCTGCGATTAAAGCAAGCGCAATACAAAACCGACGAACGAAAAGTCCAAGACGATTGCGATTGCGTGTGTTGCTTAAACTACACGAGGAAAGATTTGAACAAAATAGCCGGCAAAGAAACCGAAGCGAGCATCGTGTTGACGTATCACAACTTGAGATATCTCATGCGCTTGTGTAAACAAATGCGAGAGGCGATCGAAAAGAAAACCTTCAAAGCATTCTGCGTCGAGTTTACGAAGAAACTCTACAGTTTAGAAAAAGGCGTTCCGAAATGGGTCGTTGATGCCTTCGCGAAAGTCGATATTGATGTTTCAACGTAGAAATTTATTTTAGTAGTAGTTAGAGCGCGCGGGGGGTTTTATGTAACTATATAATAATAATAAGCGTATAGTATCGAGTGAATCTTATGAATTTGATGATGGTGGCAATATGAATCGCCTTTTGATGTTTGTTTTCAGTCGTAGAGCAGTTCTTCGGAACGATTTGAGTCGTTCGGAAGTACACGCAATCAGACTTAATAATGTTTTTGTTTTTTGTTTGTTTTTTGTGTTTTCCGTTAAAGAATTCAACGAAGAATTAATTAAGCGGAGGTAAACTTGGTGACCGCCTTGGTCCCTTCCGACACGGCGTGCTTGGCCAATTCACCCGGCAAGATCAATCTCACGGACGTTTGGATTTCTCTGCTCGTCACGGTCGGCTTCTTGTTGTATCTCGCCAATTTCGCGGCTTCCGTCGCGATCTTTTCGAAGATGTCGTTGATGAAGGAGTTCATGATGCTCATCGCCTTGGAGGAGATGCCGGTGTCCGG
>ENA-OWPI01000081-OWPI01000081.1-marine-metagenome-genome-assembly--contig:-NODE-81-length-132503-cov-11.532660_pt1 | contig 132503 bp, 83 predicted proteins | sample MGYA00238138_ERZ651775 | MGnify/ENA primary metagenome ERZ651775 (study PRJEB26906, sample SAMN06265043) | marine metagenome | isolation source: Helgoland LTER site | place: Germany:Helgoland, sampling... | reverse complement strand
TTCAAGGGGAGATCGGAAACCACATCCAAAGTTTGTCTCTCTCTCTCTCTTACGAAGCGCGCGTTTTGGAAAACCCGATCTCCCTCTCGAATGCTCCGCGGCACACAAAAAGAGAGAGGGACGATCATCTCTGAGAAAGAAGATAAACTCGCGCGCGAAAGCAGGAAAAAAAAGATGGATTGGATTTCTTCTCATTGCGGCACGAGAACCGCAGCCACAAGTAGAGTAGTCGCGTCAAAGACGAAAACGCATACGAACAAATCTGCGTGTTGTGTGTTACCTTCCGTCCGCCCCCGCGGGGCATGCCTCCAAAATTCATTCTCCCTCCGTTGCTTTAATATATATATATATATGTGTATATTCTATCAGATCTCTTTGACAAACGCGTTCGTACTATCTGCGCGTTGTTGTGTTCGAAGACGCACGAAGACAAGTTGTGACGATTGAAAAAACTTTCCAAAAGCTTCCATCTCGATTCCTTCAAAGCAACAACGCCGCATGAATAACACTAAAGAGAGAGTTTAATAAGTAGACGTCTCTCGTTTTTGAGAATGAGCTGATATCGTCGTCGTCGTCGAGAAAGGAGGAAGAGTTTGAGGAAAAGAGTACACTTCGTGCACGAAGAAAAGCTGCTTCGCGGAACAAAGAGAGAGCGAGCACGTCTCGTCGTAAAGAATGCGCGTCACATCATCATCATCATCATCTTCGTCATCGAGAAAGGAAGAGTGTGAGGAAAATAATGAGTTCTTTCTCGAGCGATTACGAGAAGCGCTCGCAGATGACGACGACGACGACGAAAACGATGCGGGGTCGTCGAGAGTGCACACGACGGGGGAGTTCTTTGAATCGTGCAAAAGAGATATGGGCAACACGCACGGACGTAAAGGAGGAGGAGAACAACACATGGAGGCTGTGGTGCGAGTGAAAACAACGCGAGAGGTTGAAAATATCGTTCGCGCGTGCGCGGAGTTCAAGAAACCAGTGGTCCCGAGAGGCGCCGGGACGGGATTGGAAGGCGGGTGCGTGGCGTACTTTGGTGGGGTTGTTTTGGACGTGTCGCTTTTGAAAACGATGTCGATGGATGAGATGCAACGCACCGCGACGGTCGGCGCGGGCGTGTTGAAGAACGAGTTGAATACGTTTTTAGAACCGTATGGGTTTATATTCGGCCCGGATCCGTCCTCGAATCCAAGCGTCGGCGGGATGGCGAGCACGGGGGGGAGCGGATTGTCAACGCTCAAGTACGGAACGTCGAAGGAAAATATCGTGAGCATGAAAGTCGTCACGCCGAAAGGCGAGTGCATCGAAACCAGACGAAACGTGAGGAAAAGCTCAACGGGGTACGAGTTAAACGCTCTGTTTTTAGGCGCGGAAGGCACTTTAGGCGTGATCACGGAACTGACCGTGAAATTGTTTCCGATTCCAAAAACGAGAGTCGGGGCGGTGGTGCAATTTGAAACGGTTCGCGACGCCGCGGAAACAGTCGTGTTGGCGCGAAACGCCAATTTGGAGACGCTGTTGAGGTGCGAAATGTTAAACTCGGAAGGCGTGCAAGTCTCAAACGTCGTGTTTAAGACGAAAATGATTGAAACGCCTACGTTATTTTTAGAGTTTGTGGATTCCAAGCTACCCGACGAAGGCGGATACGAGAGAGCGAAAGCAGATTACGACCGTTTCATCGAACTCGCGACCTCGAAAAACTGTCGAAAGAGCACGATACAGTTTGCGAAAAACGCCGACGAGTTGGATTCAATTTGGGAAGCGAGAAGAGGATGCTATCTTGGGGCGATGCGATATCGCGGCATACAGTTGGGCACGCACAAAAAAGAGAAAGTTTACGTCGGGGACGTGTGCGTACCGATTTCGAAACTCGCGGACTCGATCGCCAACGCAGAAAGGTTGTTTAAACGAGCGAGATTCCCGTGCGTGATGTGTTGCCACATCGCGGATGGCAATTACCACTGCTTAATTCCGTTCAACGACGACAACGAAAAAGAGTTACACAAATTAGAAGAGGAGTTAGTCAACGCCGCGTTAGACGTCGGAGGTGTCGCTTCGGGCGAACACGGCGTTGGCGTCGGGAAGATGAAACACATCGTCCGCGAACACGGCGAGGCGCACATTGATATCCAAAGGTCGATAAAGAAAGCGTTGGATCCTTTGAACATAATGAACCCGGGGAAGGTGATATCGTGGACGAGTCCTTCTTCTTCTTCTTCTTCTTTACGATCAAGGAGTAAGCTGTGATGAGAGATTAGATAGAGCTTTTTTACATACGTAGGTAGCATCATCAACATTAGATAATAGATATTTGTACAATAATGATAAATAAATCATCGACGCGAATACATATGCGATCCTCCTCCTCCTCCTTCGCTCGTCGTAATTTTTTCCTCTTCGCGTCGCGCCTCTACTTTCAAAGAGACTAATTCCCTTCTGTAGCAAGCGTTACACAACCGATCTCCGTGTTTAAACTTGCCTTTATTCTTCGGTATCGCCCAGTTCCCGCTCGTCCTTTCGTTCTGACACTGCGCGCACCTCACGTCGAGCGCCGTCGCTCGTTCCCGACAGTAACACGAATGACACAGCCGCCCAGTTTTCCCGCCGACGAACTTGTTTCGGTACCACTCGACCGAACTCGACGTTTGACACATTTCGCACGAGTGCGTTTGGAGATCATTCTTAATCCGAATTCGTCTCGCTCGGTTATAGCAGGCGTTGCATTGGGTCTTGTTCTTGTACCATCGAGAGGACGCGGTTCGGTCGCAATAGTGACACTGATTTTTACCAACACTTTTGGCGGTAAAATCGCCGTTCTCTGTGTTCTTCTCCTCTTTCTCCTCGTCTAAAACGCTTTTCGTGATCTTCGTCGCACCACTCCTCTTTTTACTCCTCCTCCTACAGTTCGTTAAAAAACCACCACGAGAGCTTTTCTGTTCTTCTCCAATTATCCATTCTCGTCCAACAAATCCTTCTCCTCCTCCTTTCGCAACAAAAACCGCTTTAAAACGAAACGCGCGTTTTCCTCCACGAGCAGCTGATCCTCCTCCTCGAGGAGAACACCACGAAGCCGTCGTCGTCAAAGTCGTCGCGAACACAAAGGAAGAAAAAAAAGGAACACCCCCAGGGGAGGGTACCACAACCGCCACCATTTTTTTTCTACTCAACGTAAAAAGAACTTTAAATCATTCAAAGAGAACTTTAATAATAAAAAACGAATCTCACTGCTGGAGTAGTGTTGCGCTCTTCCGTGCGCACGACTTGGTTAAATAATGAGCGCGCGTGTCTATGTCTTAAATATGTGTGTTCTGTGATGCGATGAAATTCTTCTGCTTTTTGTGCATTCCCCACAAAAAATTTTTAGAGCACTTTTTGTTTAGGGTTTGTTACCGTAGGTAGGGTTTAACAAGAACACAACAAGAACCAAAAGAGACTCCCCGTCAAAAATCACACACACGTATAGGAGAGAGAGGATAATGACGACGAACTCGCGGAGGACGACGAACGGACGAACGATGACGTTCTTCGCCGTCGTTTCGTCCTCGCTGTTGTTTCTTATTATTCTCTTTGAGGCGACGAGTATAACAGGTGTGCACGCGCAGAAAGCGTTGGCATCGTTCGAAGCACAAAATCCATCCTCTTCTTTGGGGAAAACGACGACGAGAACAACGCCCGAGACCATCACCGCGGAGGATGATGACGACAGCGCACAAAAGGACGCGCACGGCAGCGAGGGAGGAGGAGAGTGGCAATTCGCCACCCCCGCGTCCAAAGGTTTGAGTCAGAGCAGCTTAGAGGTACGCGTATTCTTTTTGTCTCTCTCTCTCTTTTTGTATCTCATCCGAGAGAGCCGCGGCTCGCATTTGGAGGTCGGGGAACATTTGTCGTCCTCTTCTTCCTCTTCTCTCTCTCTCTCTCGTTTAAAAATCATCTTTTGGCGCGCGTCTGGTCTTTCTTTCGATCCTCGTTTTCGATGACGACTCACCGTTATGAACGTTTCTTTTATTACGCGTCGTTATTCATCATACACTACGAATACACAGACGGCAGACGCGCGTCTCTCGGTCCTCCCTGGGCGAGACTGCTTCTTAGTCGCCAAGGACGGCGCCATCGTGCACGAAAACTACCCAGGTTTTGCCTCGAGTCCAAACGCGAAAAGGACGACGGATACATCTGGCGCGCTTTTATCGCTGGCGATGATTGGTGCCGCGGTGAAAGACGGGTTGATTGAACTCGATCAGCCGCTGTTAGATTACACGCCGTTAGCGGTTGAGATTTTCGGGAAAGATACGACGGTGACGGCGAGGCATATTTTGCAGCAAACGCACGGCGGCGCGGTAGAAGAGAACCAAAGAGCGAACGAACCCGGACAAGAGTGGGACGTGGACGATAGTTTCGATAGAGATCACAGGAATTCGTTGTATTTGAAAGTCGTGGAGGATGCGATTCAGCACGCGGTGTTTAGACGGGTGAAGAGAGACGCGAAGGAGTGGGCGACAAAGGCGGTTTTAGAACCGCTCGGGTTGCAAGAGGCTTTTTTGAACGGCGACGATCAAACGGACGGGGAATTTTCGCTCACTGGGAGGTTCAGTTTGTCTTGCAGAGACGCGTTGAAGTTGGCGCAGCTGTTTTTGAACAAAGGCGTGACTTTAGACAAAACGGGGCATTCCATTCAGTTGTTCAACAAAGACTTCGCGTACGAGGTGTTCACGCAAACCGAGCAAAACGATAAGCACGGGTTATTGACGTGGGTGCACCAACCGTTGGAGAAAGACGAGAAAATCCCGAAGAAAGCGACGTGCTGTTCGCCGGTGGCGTTGGGGTCGACCCCGTGCGGCCACGCGGCGAAGAATTTGCGCGGTCCTCTTTTCGGCGCGTCGACGACGTCGTTCGTGGCGATGACTCTCGGCGATAAAGGGTCCGCTATTTTCATGTTGCCGAAAGAAAACATCGCGATTGTGACTTTTGGGCGAACGAGCGGAGAAACGGGTAATTGCGAGAGTTACCAGAGAGACGATACGTTTTTAGCGCACGCGTTGTGGGGCGCCGCCAAGGTTGGATTAGAGCCGGATACGATTGGCATGAAAGGCTTAGATGACGGAAAGTTTCGCGTGGTGGACGGGGAGCCGCACTTGTCGGCGTTAGCGCAGCAAGAGAGCGGCATTCAAATTGGCCCAGACGGGAAGGAGAAGATGAACACGAAAGTGGTCATTGATCCGGAAAGCGGCAGACCGAAGAGAGTGCCGATTGGCGACGGAACCGTGGTCACCACCGCGGACGGCAGGAAAGTCCAAGAATACGAAGAAGACCGCGAAATCCACGACCAAGTTTGGAAAGAGATGATTGGTGGGTATTACGTAGAAGCCGTGAACTCGGCCGCGGAATTTTTGCAAGAGCACAAGAAAGCGGTCAAAGCCGGCCAAGACGTGTACGGGTCCATGCAAAGATGGCAAGACGCCATTCACATGTCCAAACACGAACCGACCGTCGTCGAGGAGGAGTATTACAAAGAGCAAGGCATCGACCCGAAATTCTTAAAAACGCCAATGGCGGAACTCGAAGAAGCGGCGGCGAAAACGGTAGCGGCGAAGAAGAAAGCCGGCGACGAGGACGCAAAGTTCAGCGCGGTGCCGGAATATCCGGCGGTGCAACACGCGCAGCCGCACGAGTATTCCGTCCCGAGTTTAGGTTCCGCGCAAGAAACAAAGAAGACAAGTTGGTTCCGACAAGTGTTGACGCCGACGCAAAACATGGCGAGAATGGCTGTCGTAGGCGACGTCCCGGTGAGAGTCATGATGATGGGCGCGAAGAAAGATACGGCGAAGCTCGGCGACGGGGCCATGTCTTCGGAAGAAGCGGCGAGTTTGGGCGAGTCACCGTACGTGCACCAAATGCGACAACGCAACGCGCAACGCAGAGTATTTCTCCAACCTCGATCTGATGCGGCGACGCAGCAAAGATTACTCGCATCGAGGAGAAATCGCAACATTGTCGACGACGAGAAAGCGCGAGAAGAAGAAGAAGAAGAAGAGTTGAACAGCGAGAATATTCAAAGAATTGAACGCAACATCCATCGCGAAGAATCGCGAGAGCAAAGGCAACAACAACAACAACAATACAACGGGAATCTGAGGGAAGAGAACGACGAGAGAGAACAGAGCGTGCTAGGCGACGACAAGAGTCGATTGCGTAACGGAATAAACCTCGCGCCACAACGACTCACCGACGCGCCGATTCGTTCGAACAACTTTGAAGATTCACCTTCGGCGTACGGCTCGTGCTCGTGCGCGTGCCCAGGCAAAGCCGACGAGGCTGAGCACCACTGTTACGATGTTGTCGACGAGACGCCGAACGGCGACGCGTCGATGGCGTGCGATACCGCGAGACAGCTCGGGAACGCGCAGTGCCCAACCTCTGGCGTCGTCAACGCGTGCGTTGAATCTTCCAAGGGCGTTTTACTCGGCCCCGAGCAACACCCGGATCAGAGTTGTAAGCAAACGCGCGCGTGCCCAGACGCGAGCGCGAATGCGAGTGAGCTCGAAAGAAGTTTTGTCGCTGAAGTGTACGAGTGCCAAGCCGTTCGATACGCGAGTTGCTCGTTCTCGGTGAATGCGTGTAAGAAATCCACCATGGTGTTGCGCAGAGCGAACACGGAGATGGAATTCGCGGCAACAAACGGACCGGTCGTTATTCGCGTCCCTGCTACGGGAGCGCAAGAGCAACAACAACGTCAGCAATTACCGCAGCGCACGTGGACGCCGCGTCAACAAACCTTGGTTTCCTCGTCCTCTTACGCGCAACCAATCGAGGATCTCACCGACGAAGACTACGAAGATGCGCGAGGAGAAGATTTCGTCGAACAAGTTCAACAGCAAAGAAACGATCGATCAACAAGATCTTCCGGCAAAGCTTACGCGTCGAAGAAATCTTCGTCTTCTTCTCGATCTTCTTCCAAAGTACAAGAGGCTTTGAAAGAGACGAGCGGAACGGTTGATAAGCCGTTGACGAAAGCGCCTCGACGCGCGGGCAAGACGAGCGCTCCTTCATCCTCGAAGGAAAGCTCTCCCTCTGTCGGCAAGAAAGAGTCATCGTCGGTAAAATCCAGCAGCAACAACAAAAGCAGCAGCAAATCGTCGAGCAGCAGCAAGAAGATTGTCTCTCCGCACGACTTGACCGAAGCCATCGAGATGGACATCAGGAAGAAAACGAGAGAAAAGCCTCGCAACCGCGAAGAAGCCTTCGTGCAGTGGGCGGAATACTCTCCGCCATTCATTGCCATCGGTACCGCGTGTGTAGCTTTAGCCGTCGCCTTGTTAGCTATCGCGAGAAAGTACCCGAGCTCCGTGTCGCACCCGTGGGCGATTCCGGGCGTGTTACAACGCCAAGACGTGGACGAAGAGACTGGCGGGAAAGGTAACGGCCGTCCGCCGTTACCTTCGCGAGCGGCGTACGGCACCGCGAACGACGCCGCGGCGTACTCCGAAAAACTCTCCTCCCCGAGAACGCCTGAATTTAAGCAATCCGAGAAAGAACGAATTCGCTTAGCGCAAGAAGAGCGCGAGCGGTTAGCTGCGGAGAACATTCGGGCCGAGTTTGAGAAGGAAAACGAGGAGCGCAAGAAGCGTTTCGAGCAAGAACTGGATGCGTTGAAGAAAGAACGGGAAGCGTTTGAGGCGATGAAGAAAGAGGAAGATCGGAAGCGAAAAGAAAAGAGAGAACGCAAAGAACGAGAGCTGAAACGCGCGAAGGAGGAGAAGGAAATGGAGAACAAGTTGTCGCAAGCGAAGAAGGATGCCATGGCGGCGGCGAGAGAAATCGCGCGAGAGGAGACGGAACGCGTGCTTAGCAAACCGACGAAAGTAGTCAAAGAAGAAGAGCAAGTTGAAGTTGAAGATGAAGACGAGAAGAAAGAGGTGACGACGACGAGCTTGGTGGTTGAAAAACAAGAGTCTGTGGCCAAGAAGAAAGGCTTCTTCAACAAATCGTCGGCGGCAAAGAAGTAAATTTTAGCACATGTATTTATATCATCATCAACGACAATACGATTAACGAGTACATCTTCTTCGTCCTCTTAATACTACTACTACAGTTTCTTCTGTTATACATCTTTTTACAGCAAAGCTATTCGAGCGAAGCGCATGGTACACAACGTCGCTCTCGCGATGTTGGCGTAGTGCGCTCGTCGAACCATTCGCGCCGCGGCGTTCGCGTTCCCGCCACCCAAGCCTTCACCGCCGCCGCCGGAAAATCCGCCGCCGCCGCTCCCACTCATCTTATACTCGTAATCGTTCGTGTGCGTTCCATCATCTATAGCGCTATTCGCCAAAGCGTCCGCGTCTTTATTAAACTCCCTTCTCACGTGCGCTATATCAAACCTGCGAAACTTCTTCTTCATCTCGTTACACTCCGCGTGCAACGGAATCAACCTCGGCTCTTTCACTTTCCAATCGCCTTTCACTTGACTGACGATTAAGTTACTATCGCCTCGGACCCGAATATCCTCGATCCCGAGTTCAATGGCTGCTTTCAACCCGGTAATTAACGCGTGGTACTCCGCCTCGTTCACCGTCGCGACACCCAACGACGTGCAAATCTCTTTGATGATTTCACCACACCTTTCTTCTTCTTCTTCTTCTTCCTCTCTCGCGTCTGACGGTATTCTCGGCGCTCGAATTAACGCTCCAGCACCGGCCGGTCCCGGGTTTCCTCGCGACGCGCCGTCGAATTCCAAAACGAAGGGTACGTTTTCTTCCGCGTTCGCTTTCGCGGACGTGTTGAGTTTTCTCTTGGTGTTGTTACCGTTGGATTTCCCCCTCGCTGTTGTTGTTCTTTTCGCCGGTGGTGATGAAAGTGGTTTCATCGGTTCGTATTCCGTCGTCCATCCATCGTCGTCGTCCTCAAACTCCTCTTCATTTTTGTCTAGGTATTCTGTAATCGAAGTTTGTTTTGTGCTGTTTGTATGCGCTTTCCTCTTTTGCGTGTTCGTCGGAATCGTTGGTCTCACCTCGGCGGCGATGGAGGAAGACGATGGATTCTCGACGACGTTTGTTTTCACCCACGCCTCGGCGTCTGCTCGCGCCGAGAAGCTCTTTAATAAGAATAGGAGAGAGAAAGAACATTTATGTCAGATTCGAGAGATTCTTTCATCAGAGAGCAGCGCATTCGCGCGCGCAAAGGGAGGAAAGGACGGGGGGAAAGTATTATTATTTACCTTGTGCTGCGCGTTCGGGAACGAGAACACTTGCTTTTTGCACTCGTCCCAGGTTTCGTACACGCCTGGTTTTCGTCCACTCGCGACCGCGTAGTATTTCTTTTTGTTCGTGTTGTTGTCCTTATTGTTCTTCGCGGTAGACGAGGTCTTCAGTCCTCCTCCTCTGTCCGCCATGATGTGGTCTCGTTGTGGCGGAGTAGAGAAAAGTCGCGTCAAATAATAGGGTAACTCCTCTTGCGACTTGCGGTCTTCCTTTCCATTTTATCCGAAAAAATTCATCCTTCCTTTTTCGTTGTTTTTGTCTCCCTTCACATTTTTTGCTTTTCTGCTTTTTTCTCCCACCTTTTTGCTTCGTACTTTTTCCTCTCTGTCTTGTGTCTGTCATTTCGTGTCCCAAGTTGTGTACATTGTTTCATCATTGTTTCAAACACACGCGCGCAATAGAATGGCACTGGCCTTTTCTCGCGCGACAACGAGAACGACGAGACGAACACTCTCGTTTGAAAGAAGAAGAAGAGTGGTGAGAATTTTACCAGCAGCAAAAGCGATGTCGTCCACGACTAAAGAAGAAGAAACGACGTATTCGCAGTTGAAAGAAAAACTCGCTGAAATCGATTGCTTGTCCTCGTTGGCGGGTTTAGCCGGGTGGGACGAATTGACGATGATGCCGAGTGGAGAACACGCGGCTTTGTTGCGTTCGAAAGCGTCCGCGGTATTAGCAGGGGTTATTCATCAGAAATCTATCGATTCAGAATTAGGGAAACTCATCGCGAACAGTCAACCTTCACGTCCGAAAGATATCGCGAACGTGAAAAGAGCGAAAGAGGAGTACGAACGGTCGGCGAAAATTCCAAGCGATATGGCGAAGAAAGCGGCGGAGTTACAATCCGAGGGGTACCAGATTTGGGTGAAGGCGAGAACGGCGAAGGATTTCCAGACGTTTTCGCCGATATTGAAAGAGTGGGTTGATCTCGTGAAACGCAGGTGCGAGTTGATCAAACCCGGGGAGGATGCGTTTAACACGAGTTTAGACGAGTACGAGAGAGGAATGACCGCAGAGCGTCTCAATGAGATATTTCCTGTCGTGAAGACGTGCGTCGTGGATTTGATTCAAAAAGTGTACGCGAAAGAGTCGCCGGTGGCGTTGAAAAAAGGCGAAAACGTGGTGAGCGGAAAATTTGACGTGGATACGCAGGCAAAGTTATCGAAGGAGATCGCGTTAAAGCTTGGGTTTGATTTAGAAAAAGGGAGATTGGATGTTTCCGTGCATCCGTTTACGGGAGGCTGCGGTCCCGGAGACGTACGAATGACCACGCGATACAAAGAAAACGATTTGTCGGAAGGTTTGACCGGGACGATTCACGAAACCGGGCACGCTTTGTACGAACAAGGAAGAAACGTGACGGAATACGCGAATCAACCCGTATCGCGCGCGCACTCGATGGGCGTCCACGAATCGCAATCGTTGTTGTGGGAACGCATGGTCGCGTTATCGCCGTCTTTTTCCACGTTTCTTTTACCGGAATTGAAGAAGTCGTTCCCGAAAGAATTTGAAAACGTGACCGAAGCACAGTTGCACGCGTCTTTGAACGTCGTGAGAAACCCGTCGGTGATTCGAGTGGAAGCGGACGAGTTGACGTACCCGTTGCACATTTTGTTGCGAACGGAGTTGGAAATTGGTTTGATGCGCGGCGAAATCGCCGTGGACGATTTACCAAAACTTTGGAACGAGAAAATGAAACAATATTTGAACGTGGACATCGAAGACGATTCGCGAGGCGTTTTACAAGACGTCCACTGGTCGTCTGGCGCGTTCGGATACTTTCCAACGTATCTGTTGGGTGCAATGTACGCGTGTCAAATCTTCGAAGCGGCGAAGAAAGCTTTGCCGACGTTGGAGGACGACATCGCAAAAGGCACGTTCGCGCCGCTTCGCGAATGGTTGCGCGTAAACGTCCACGATCGAGGCAGTGAATGCGATTCCGCGGATGACTTGTTGGTTTTAGTCACGGGCAAGCCGCTCGATGCCGAAGCGTTCACGAAATACTTGACGGAAAAGTATACCAAGTTGTATAATCTCTAATAATAAAAATCTATTCTTATACCTACTACTACCTCATCAATCTATGTAAAGGTAAGGTTTTTAGTTCTCCTACGACGAGTAGTATTTGCTATGTACTACTCTACTACGAAATCATTTCTTGGACGATGATGTTAATTTCTTCGCTTTGGCCGGCGCTTTCTTTTTATTCAACTTCTTCTTCTTCAAGACCGCGTCGGATAATTTCTTCCCGTCTCCGGGTAAGGCCTCGTCCCATGTTTTCGCGGCAATTTTCGCTCTTTTCTTTGCCTGCTTCTTCTCTGCTTTATCGAACATATCGTCGATATCGTCGCCTTCCGCGTCGCTCGATTTCTCTTCTTCTTCTTCTTCTTCTTCCTCAGAGGAGGAAGAGGAAGACGCGTTCTTCGGTGGAGGTTTCAGCGAAACCAACGGTACGTGTTCTTTATCTTCTGCATCATCATCTTCATCTTCATCGGAGGAATCTTCGCTGGCGCGCGCTTCTGCGTCCATCGCTTCTGCGTCTTCGAGTAACGCTTCCTTAATGCCATCCTCTTTCTCTTCGTCCTCGCCGACTTTCATCGCCGCCCGTTCGAGCGCGTCTGGATCGTATTTCCGTCGTCTCGTTTTTTCTTCCAATCGCTTCTGCTCGAATATTTCGTGCGCCTCTTTCATTTCCTTACACACTACTTTAGCTACGTCGCTCGCGGTGGAGTGTACTCCCGCCAACGCCGTCGCGTCCACGCCTCGCGTCGCGCTCTTCCCTAATCTCTCGCCCATAAAATCCATGGTCGAGAAACACGTCTCTCCGTGTTCATTTACCGCAACTGTCGCGAACCCGATCGCGCACGCCTCTTCTTCTACGGTTGCGTCCACCAATACGCCGTATTTCTGATGCGGTTTGTTGTTCTCGTCCTCTTCGTCCGCATCTTCTTTGCTCTCTTCGTTTTCGTCTATCCCGCTCCCTTTGCTGTTACTTCCATCGTAAAACGCAAACCGAACGGCCACTGGATGATGCATCAGCTGCAACTTCACGCTCTCCCGTTCCTCGTGAAACGTCACGCGATTCGTCTCGTTATCTATCGAACACTCGTACCTCCGAAAGCTCCCTAACGCGCAGTTCGCGCCTATCGAAACCGCCAACGGCAAATCCCCGCCGTGATTTAAAAGAGTCACATCCAACCTTAAATGCCACACGTACCTCCCCGCACTGACGCACAAACTCTCCAAATCCAACGCCCTCGCGTCTCGAAAACACTTCTCCAGCATTCTCGACAAACCATCGCACGTTTCGTGTTCTCGATTCTTCTCGATCGGCGCGTCCGTCGGGTGCGCCATGGGCGACATTTTCACGTGCACTCTCAACGACCCTTCCGCGGACCTCCCGTGTGGTTTATTCAAAGTTCCCGTCACCACGCAGTGCACTTTCGTCTGCGTGTTGTTCAAATCGCCATCGAGTTCACCTAAAGTGCACACGCAGTTCCCTTCGTCGATGATTTCTGTGCGTATTTTTCGAATCGAATTTTGTGCATCCTTTCCTCGTTGTTCTTCTTTTTCTCCGTCGTCGTCGATGCGCTTCCGACGACGAAAACAGTCTCGTCTCGACCCTTGCTTCACCAAGGCGTTGGTGAACGCGAAATCGTTCAGGCAGACGAGCGCGTCGTTTTTGTGCGTGCCGATGCCCATTCTTCTTCTTTTTAAAGTATTAGTATTAGTATAGTATTAGTAGTAAGCGCAGCGCGTGTCAACAATAAAAAAGTGTTCTGTGCTTCTTCATTCACAGGTGTGTTGGTCTCGTGGGACAGTCGAGTACTCGTAAATTCTGAAAAATTTTCTCTTTTTTTCAACGGGACTGTTCAAATGAAAATTGCATTCGTCACTTTTTTTTTTCAAAAATCCAACACCTCCCACGACGAGAGAGAAACACTTTTTAAAGAGAGAGACGAAACGCCTTGCGCAAATCATACCCTCTCTCTCTCTCTCTCTGTTCGTGCGCTCAAAACGCACCTTCTTTGGACGAAAGAGAGAAACTTCAAACGTAAAGAGAGAGAGAGAGGGAAAAGAGAGAGAGAGTTTCTGCGTTCCTTTTTCTTTTCGGAGAGAGAGAAAGAGAGAAAGAATTTCGATTTTGAAATCTCGAGATTTTCTTCCATTTGTACTCACTCTCGCTTTTAATACGCGCGTGTATCACATCAGCGAAAGCAGCGACCTTTAGCCTTCCCAGGAAACGCGTTTGTGTGCCTTTAGCCTCCGAGAGAGAAAGAATGTCTCCGAGCAACAAAAAACGAGACATGTGGCGAAACGAGGACCAAGATTACATCTTCCCTCGCATCAACAATCTCCTCTCTCGAACGCAATTACTCAACTCGGAGAAAAAGTTTAAAAAAATTGACAAATCGAACGAGGAAGATCGAGCGTCCTCTTGGAAAGCCTGGTTCGCGTTCATGTCCTCGAAACACTATCCTCCGGATACGAGTGATGGTTTTTCACCGGAGGAGGTGAAAAGGAACGCGATTTTCTTGGCGGAGTTGATGGAGAAGGAGAGGAGGAAAGTGGTCGAGAAGAGCGGGAAAGCGCCGGTGGGACGGCCGAAGATGAAGAAGACTTTAGGAGATCATGTTGTAGGAGACAAGATGAGAACGAACAACAACAACAACGAGGAGATGAAGACGCCGAAGCGAGTCGTCGCGGGAGACGCGAAGCACAAAAGAGCGTTGGAAACGACGACGACGACGACGACGACGGAACCTTTTCGAACGTCACCTTCCTTGGCGATCAACATGGACCAGGCGAAAGCGATTCAACACTGCGACGACGGGAAGAAGAAAATAACCATTCGATTTACGCCAGATTCAGAGCTGATATCGAATACGATCAAATCGACGAGACAAAATCCAATCGTAGATTTGACCTTTCGGTTGAGGAAAAAGTTGGGGGATATTTGCGACCATTTCAGCGAAAAATGGAAAGAGGCGGCTGCACTTTTGGAACGAGAAGCGAGAGAGGAGGAGAAGAGGAAAACGGGAAACGAGAACGGATTGAGGAATAAAGCGTTCATGTTCACCATGCGTCCGAATATGCGAGGGGATAATTCGGTGAACTTAGAACCGTGCGTTGTTTGGGATAAGCAGATTATCGGCGACATGACCGCGGTGAAAGCGTACGAGATGCGAGGGTATCCGGAGACGTTTGAAATCAAATACAGTTGGAGATTCGCGCCGTTGCCGCCGCCGGATGGAAGCGGGGACAAGAAGAGAAAAGATTACACGTATAGAACAAAAATGGCGATAAAGGAACAGATGATAGCGAACAGAGATAGCGCGAACAATAATAACAACAAGTTTGACTTTTCGACCGTGTTTGACGAAAGGACGCGAACGCCGTTACCGCCGCCGGAATTTACCATGTCGGCGTTTGACGTCGGAGCGTTCGTGAACGGCAACGAACAAGAACAACCGCTCGAGACGATAAAACCCTCCAGTCAGGAAAAGAAGCGCAAAATAGATACTAGCAGCAAGTTTGCAAAAAAGCCGGTGCCAAAAGAGATCAAACCAGAGACGGATTCGATGTTGGCGTTGAAATTGCAAGCCGAACTCAACGGCGGCAATCGCGAAAGACGCAACCGTAAACCGATGCTCGAAGCCGAAGAAGAGCCGGAAGAAGAAGAAGAGGAAGAGGAGTACGGTGGAGAATCCGATTTAGAGAACAACGACGACAATGACATGCCAATTTCAATGTGGATGAAACCAGACGGCGAGAAGGAAAACACCTCCACCGGTGATTTTCCCAATTCCTTACTTCCGCAAGGACTCGCAGGATTCGACTCCATCTTTGCCGGTATCGGTAAAGAAGACGACGCATCGCGTCCGTGCGGAGAATCCACGATGAATGGATTTGCACAAGTCATCTTCGGTGGTGGTGGCGAGAGCAAAGATGCCGCGATGGTGGCTGCGTGTCTTCCGAAGCGAAACGTGGAAACCGGACCGAGCAGTTTTGCGGGTTTGCTGAGTTAGCCAGTAAACACGCGAGTAATACAACAAATATAATGAATATAAACATAATACATATTAAAAAGCATTTCTACCTTTGGCGTTGTGTCTCCACAGCGCCGCTACCTTTTCTGAGTGCGTGCGAAGCTTCGTCGCGAGCCGCTTCGCCTTTTGGTGTTCGGGGTCGTCTGAGCGTTCAAACTGCTCCATCGAGAATGTTCTTTCTTCAGATGATGACGGGGTGGTGCTCTCCGCAATCGCTTTCTCGCTAATCAGTTCCACATTTTCTAGCTGGTCGCAATACAGTTCTATCTCTTTGGCCAATCCAAGTTCCCAGTTTGCGCAGATGTTCGCGAGCGCTATGGCGCTCACATCCTCCACCGCCGCTTCTCGATTGCTTTGCGCCGAGGCGTCGTTCATCGTTTTGCCTCTGAACATGGCAGCGATGCTTTGCTTGCGCATTTTTTCGCATCTCTTCTTAGTACGCCAGATTTGTCGTGCGCGATCGTGCGCATCCGCCGCGATGCATTCCAACCACGCCGCGGAAGGGTTCTGTCGAATCAAATCCGCGCTCAGTTTCGTCACGCCTTTTGAATATCGCGCTCTTCTACACGCGGCGTCGATAAAAACGCCATTCTGGTCTTCTACGCCCGCTTCGTTCTCCTCGTCCTCGTCCTCGTCCTCGTTTTCGTTGTTCTTCTTCTTTTTGCTACTCGTCGTCGTCGTCGCTGTTGTTTTCCGTCTACTTTTAAAATATTTAAACTCGTCCTCGGCGTCGTCTAAACACGTCGACGCTTCTATCACCGCCGCGTCTTCGCCTCGCGCCGTCGCTCGCGCGAACGCGACCCAGCTTTTCGGCACGCTCGCGTCCGCCTCCAACTGTTTACAAACGAAATCATTCATAAACATGTTCCGTTGCTGAAGTTGTCCTTGCTTCTCTCGTTTCATCATCGATGCATTCGTCGTTTCTTCTTTCTTCGGTTCTCGCTTCTTCCTCTTCTCTTTCTCGGCGGAAGCGGCGTATGCGGCGCGAGTCTCCTCAACATCCGCGAACTTCGCCGATAATCTCCGCTTCGTCGTCTTCATCGTATTCGTCACCATTGGAGTCATCAAAGTCTTTTTCATCATCTTACTTGCGTTTTTGTTCATCATCGCGTTGTTGTTCGTCGCGTTCCCGCGCTTCTTCCTCTTTTTCCTCTTTTCTCCTTCTTGGGAAACCACCCTCGCAGCGCCGGACATCAGCTCGAACAAAATCGCTGCGGATTCGTGTTCTTCCGGGGAGGTTTTTTCGTCCCTCATTAAGAAGATCTTTCCTTCCGCACGAGCGTCATCAAGTGTTGTTGTCGTTTGTGTGCGTCTCGCGCGCAGATCGTTCGGTTCTTTGTCTTCATCATTATCGTCGTTGATGTTATTCTTTGGCGTTTCGTACATGTTTCGTTCTCTTTTTAAAATTTGAAATTTTACCCGGGAAAATGAATGTGTGTCGTGCAACGTTCACAAAAGCAGAAGAGAGAGAGAGAGAAAGAGAACGCGACGACGAGAAAAGAATGCTCGCGATACTATCTCGTTCTTCTTTACGTTCGTCTTTCTCTTAATTGACCTCTTCTTTTCGCGCGTACACGGAGCGCTTTTCGAAGAAACTCTCAAAGCTTTTTTGTGGAGATGTCAGTTCTTTTTTTCTTCTTCTTTGGTCTCGTTTTTTTAAAATTTTTCTCGACTCTGTCTGATGCTGATGCGCTTGAAAAAAACGACAGTTTGACCAAAAAAAAAAAATTCGCCTCCTCCTCCTCAAAAAAGATATCGAAAAGAGGTGTGAGTGTGAAATATGCCGCAACGAAAAACAACGACGACGACGAATACGACGGGTGGTGTTGAACAACGGGCGTGTCCTCCGGGGAAGTACTCGAGAAGAAGAAGACGTGATGATGCGTGTGAAAGGGTTAATTGTTGCTTATGGCCGCCGGAATTGAAAAAGAGAAGCGTGAATGTTCCCGAGATTTCGCTTTCGGAGAATCCCCTAGATTTGTATCCACGCGTTGGCGGCGAGCCGTATAAGATGTTCTCGGATAAAACGTATGAGGACGAGAGTATTACGGTGGAAAATACAAACAGCGAGGAGTTTCTTAAAGATTTGATCGTGGAAGTGCACGTGATCGACGACCCCAGCGCAACACACGTCGATCTCGCCGGGCACAGGAAACCAAACACGCCGAGAAATTTTACGTTTCAGAAAATGCCCTGGCGAGAGATGATTCGAAGAATACGAAAAGGAGAGAAGTTATACACGCGTCACACGAACGGTCCGAAAAAAGCGGCGAACGTTCTGACCGATTTCCAAGATCCAGAAACAAAGCGCAATCCGTTTGATACTCCAACGTTTCATGGAAGATGTCGCGAGACGCGGAGAATGGTCGAGCGCTTTTACGCGGCGGCGCGGAATAATAGTGATGTTAATAGTAATGGTACGGTTGTAACGCACAGTTCTGTTCTGCGCGTTAGTTCGCCAGGGACAACGCTGTGGATGCATTTCGATACTCGAGACAATATCTTACACCAGTTGAGCGGTAGGAAACGCGTCATTTTGTACGCGCCAGAATGTGAACCGTGGTTGAACGTCGAGGGCTCGTCCGCGAGATTAAAATATATGCGCGGCTATGAAAACTTCGACGAAAAAATTATAAACGAGATCAGCTGCGACGAAGAGTTGGAGTATAATTACAGGCTCTTTGATGCTATTAGATTGGAGCGCGCACACGTGTGTACGCTCGAACCTGGAGATGCTTTGTACATACCGGCACTTTGGTTCCACAGAGTCACGTCGCTCCCGAGCGAGACGAACGAACCGTCGGTTGCCGTGAACGTGTTTTATAACAGAGTAGATATAGACTACGACGGAAAAGATGTGTACGGGAACAAAGACCCCGTCAAGGGAAAAGACGCCATGCAAAAAGCGAGTGAACTCGGCGCGATGTTAAACACTTTGCCTCCCCCGTATAAGACGTTTTATGCGAGACGATGCTTAAACGAAATCGCGGCGCAGCTCAATATGTATTTGCGAATCCCCGACGAAGTGCCAAATTCCCATCCTCCTCTCGATAATACTTTTTGCGATGAAAATAAAGAAGCGCTGAAAGCATTTGAAGATTGAAACGATGATGGTGACAATATATTATTTTAGGTTTAGTAATAGTAGTAATAGTAGTACCCAGGTACCGAGTATATTTGGGATAAGTTGAGAGAACATTGTTTTTTAACTGCGCGCGCCGAATCGCTTCGGCACTGGCGATACCATGTCCACGAACGAGCGGCTCATCCTCCGCACGCTTCCTACGACTACATCTTCCATCCGCTGCACGTGCAATCGCAAACTCTGTTGCTCCTTAATAATCCTATAACACACGAGCGCTAAAAATACCGCGTTCACTCTCGTCTGCGCGCTCGCCAATTTGAACACCATCACCGATCCGCACACCCCGCTCGTCACTTTCGTTCTCGGCGAAAACTCCGCCCACTTCTCCTGCATCGCCATTTGTACTTTACAATACATCTCGTACACGAATACTTTTTGTTTCTCCCAAGCGCACGGCATCGTGAACGCTCCTATGTACGCCAAAAACAACAGTTGTCTCGTGGACAACGCTCCGCCGACACATTTCACCATTTGCAACGCGAGAAACGCGCCCAACGTCGCCTTGTTATCTCTACCCGCGAAAAACCGTTCGTGCCTCTCCGTGAAGGCGTTGAATTTATAACACATATTCCTCGCTCTGATTGCCATCTTTTCTGGGTTCATCGTTATCCCTTTAGCCGCATTCGGGAACGCAATGGCAAAGACGTACTTCCCCATCACCACTAAGGACATCGCGTACGCCAAGTGCGAAAACACCGACGCCTTCGCCGCGGACAACGCATAAAACGTGCCCATGAGGACAAACCCACCGAAAAAGTGCAACGTTGTCCTCGCCGGATCCTTCCAATAGAGCACTTCCGGTACTACAAACGAAGACGTCGCCATCGTGCTATTCGACCCGTCGCGGCTGCTCGGCGCGTACGGTTGTTCGCGTTGGTTCCCGAACCCGTTCGCGAACATCGGATGCGTGTTGCGATACGTTGCCCCAACCGGCGTTCTCTGCCGCATCTCTTCCTCGTCTAACGTGTGTGCGAATTCAAACGGCTCGTCCTCGTCTTCTGGCCCCGACGGTGCTCGAATATTGTGACCCCCGCGAGTCGTATTCGTATTCGAGGTGTTCACTTTTCGTCCTCCAGTTTCGTACAAAATCCCACCCGATATGGACCCGTCCTGGCGTCGAATCCTCGGATCTCTCGGCAACCCATTCGTCGTATGTTTCATCATCGACCCTCTCGACGAAGTGTTCAAATGCTCACCGTTAATATCGCCGCTGTTATTCGATATGTCTTGAAAGTGCTGCCTTTGTTGTTGTTGTTGTTGTCCTCCTCCACCGACGATATTCGATTTCGGCTGCGGGATAGTTTTGTTGCTCCGGGAAAAACCAAATTTACTTTTGATTTGCGCGGGCATTTTCGTCGCCGTGCGCGGGTTCGGGTCCTCCCCGTTCGTATCGTTTAATGTCGCAGACATGGTATTCTCGTTCTCGATCCTTTTTGGAATGCGGTACTCTTTGGTAGGCATGTAGTAGTAGTACTCGCCGCGCGAAAAGAAGAGGTGTTTGCAATGAAGAATTTTCTTTCCCCTTTTTTTTGTGCACGAGTGAAAATTAGAGCGTTTGCCAGTTTGGGTAGTAATTTATTTACAGCGCGTGCGATGATAGTATTTTTACAACGACAACATCAAAAACGGTCTTCGTTACTGTTGGAAGCAGACGATTGGTTATTCTCGTCGTTTGCAGTATTCGATGGAGCAGCAGGAGCAGAAGAAGAAGATTGGACTTTTAATTTTTCCAACTTTTCCAACGCCTCTTTTTCTCTCTTTACTCTCGCTTCTTGTCTCTTCTTGGCCCCTTCGAGCGCTTCGTGGGCGACCCAGCCGAGCATGCTGAGCATGCCTTTACCTACTTCTTTTCCTATTTTACCCAAGTCTTTGGCGAGTTCTTTCAAGTCGGTCTCCGGTTTGGGTTGCGCTTTGCCGCCGAGTCGGACTTCACCTCGCGAATCTACGTCGATGATGTTCGTTTGGCCGGCTGAGGATTTTCGGTCCTTGTACAACGCCGAGTTTTCATCCGCGGCTTTCAGAGACACACGAAACGGCCGGTTGTCGTCCCTGTGTTTATCGTGTTGCTCGTATTTATCGTGTTTCTCTTGGCTAAATTGAACGTTTGACGTTTCCACGTAATCTAGGAGGCAGTCAACTGTCCAGTCGACTTCTTTCTCGTCCGAAAAGTCGTGAGTGGCTTCTTCGTCGAGAATTTCGTATATCGTCGAGGATTCTCCTTCTTTGTCCTCCGCTGTCATTCCTGGTTTCATCTGTTTCTTTTCGTTCCGATAACTGGATCTAATAGCCTCGTCTAATTGGTTATTCTTGTGCCTCCTCGCTTTCCTGGTTTCGTCTTGGACCAAGTTGCCCGCGATGTACCCCAACGCTAATCCCGGAGGGCCCATCATGAACGTCCCCAACGCGCTCAACCCAGTCGTCAACACGTCCCCAACCTGACTCGAGTGCTGAAACCCGTACCTGGCCCACGTCGCGAAATGCTCGCAATTATTCAGAGTCACCGAGTACCCTCCGAATTCGTTTTCGTAAAACTTATGCTCCAAAGCGACAAACGTTCGATGCAAAATCTGACTCGGTCGCATCGGCGTATACAACGAATCGTACTTATAATTCCCACAAAAAGGTCTCGGCGCATCCTTCTCGCAATTCACCTCGCTCAATTCGCTGTAAATCACCGCCGCGTCCTTGGACATCGATCGATCCTTCGCGTCCGCTGCGCCCCACAAGTGCACCACCGCCTCGGGAAAACTTTCATTTTCCACGAATTTATTCCCCATCGGTTTCCTCCGACCAATGTATACCGCCCAGTGCGTGTACGCTATCGGTTGGTCCGTCCTCGGCCAGAATAAAATATCCCCGGGTTGTTTCGTTTTGTTCGGTCGAGGCCACTCGATCCGCTCGAACGGCTTTGTCTCCTCTCGTTGTTGTTGTTGTTGTTGTTGTTCTTCTCGCGATTTGGAAGAAGAGTCCTCCGACGCGGCAAACGGCGGCGAAACCACCACCATTTCCGACTTTACCCCTCTTTCGCGCTCCTCTTCTCCTTCATCCTCCTCCTCTGCCTCCATCGTTCTCAAAAGAAGACGACGAAGCGCGCTCGCTCCTTCACTCCTTCGCTCTTTTCCCTCTTTGTGTTGGGGAAAAAATGAAGACATTTCCTCATTAAATTCTCTATAAATACGAAGAAGAATAGTACATCGGAAAGAGAGAGGGAAACGGATACACGCTCTTGCGTTTGAGAAAAAGCGAGCGCGTGAGTTCGGTTTTCGTTCACTGTCGTCTTTGTCGTCGCAAAAGTTTGGCGGTTTATTCGTGAAAGGATCTCTCTCTCATCATCATCGTCACATTTCAGCCCTGCTTTGATTTTTGGGGGAGTAAAACATCGTCATGTCCGCGTCGTCCTCCGCCTCCGCGTTCCGCCGCTCGGCGAAACACGTCACCAAACACGTCAAGGCGTGCTCGAACAAACTCATCAACAAGTGGAAAATCTTCACCGGCGATCGAGTGATCGTCACCTCGGGGAAAGATAAAGGCCAGATTGGCCAAGTCACGAAAGTGTTCAGGAAAGAAAACAAACTGATCGTGGGAGGGTTAAACTTGGTGAAGAAACACGTGAAGCCGCAACCGCAACCTGGGGAGCCGAATCCACCGGGACAGATTTTATCGGTCGAACAACCGATACATTACTCGAACGTGAGCTTAGTCGATCCGAATACCGGAGGGAGAGTTCGGATTCAATCGAGCTATTTAGACGACGGGACGAAAGTGAGAGTGACGAAAGGCCGATTGAGTTCGCAAACGTTCGTGCCGAGACCGGATCAACTTTTGGAGAGGAAGACGCCGAGAGGGACCGGGGTCGGAGCAAAAGATACCACGGAGGAGTTCGTGAGAAAGGTGACGTATTTAGGGCCGAGATAGAAGTAGCAGAGAGGGGGTTTGAGTAGTTCTTTTTAGCTTTTGTATTTGTATTTTAGATTTCTCTATTAAAAATGATTCAACGACGCGTTCAAAGCGCGCCTCGATGCTTTTTATAAGCTCGCATCTAAAACTGACACACACACACACACACGCTCCTCACATAACGTACATCGTCGCATTCTGTGCATTAAATAATAATAATAATAATAATATATACTCCTGTATTGGTACAACATTTTCGTTTTCGCTCGGCTTCCGGTTCGTTCGGCTTCCCTCCGGCGAGAAGAAAGAAAGAGCAGAGAGACTCATCAACACGTCTCCAACCGTTCAAACTCCAAAAACGCCGTTCTTCTCGGCGTCATCACTCCTGCGCTAAAAAAATGCGGCGTTGGTTTATTAAACGGCGTTTTCTCTCGTCTCGGCGGTTCGAAAGTTCCCGATCGAAACGCTTGTAACCGCCGTTCCACCTGTATTTAAAAAGAATTTTCGTGCTGAGTCAGACAATTTTCCCAAACACCCTCTCTCGGTCAAACACACCGAGAAGAAAGAAAAAGTAAACGAGGATGACGTACCATTTGCGCTCGACTTCGCTCTCGGTTCTCGAACTGTTTCCTCGCCACGTCTTGCAACTGAATCGGCGTCATCGTCGAATCCTGAGACGACGACGACGACGCGCTCGCGCTCGTCGGAAAACATCTTCGAGGAGACTTCGAGCCTCGGGGGTCGTCCCGGAAATTCGATTTCGGTACATTTTTATTCCCACTAAAGCGCCTCCTTCCCGAACAGGAAGACGTCGCGAACGCGCTGGATAAAATCCGAGTTTCGGTGTTCGTCGTCGATATCGGAAGCAGAGATGATGATGCGCTGATGTACATTCGAACTCTTTAATGAAGAAGTTTGTGTATAATTGTGTGGTCTATCCTTAAATTCAAACGAGGAAAAAGGAGTGGAAATTCACACAAAAACGTGCACCAAACAAACGATGAAACTCTCGATTGCATTCCTCCTGGCGTTTTGGTACCCGATTTTCCTCTCCTTGTGCTTTACGAGTTTATACTGCTACTGCTGCAATCCGTGCGCCACTTTGTTCGGGAGGAAGAGGAAGAAGAAAGCGCCTCTGTTGCCGAATTGATAAAAGAAGAAACGGAACATGTCCAATTGGGAACAATATTTCTGTTCGGACGACGAAGCAGACGCACGAACGAGAGGCCGGGCGTATTACGTAAATAGAGAGACGAACGAGACTAGATGGACGGAACCGGAGCAGTTTCAAACGTTTCAGTTGCAATTAGACGTGGACTTGTTTGAGAGAGACGGGGTGACCAGAGAAGAGATTTTGCTGATTTTGAAGCCTTTGCGGTATTTGACGCGGTGCGAAAGCGCTCGCGAGTGCAAGGAGTGGGTGGACGCGAGAGACGTTTTATATAAGATTTTGAGGAATATCAGCGAACAACCGAACGAAGGGAAGTACAGAAAATTGACGAAGAAATCTGGGGGGTCGTTTGTAGAGAAAGTGTGGTCGAAGAGATTCGCGAGAGAGTGTTTGTTGGCGTGCGGATTTACGGAAACCGCGGACGCGGTGGAGTTAACGATGGACACGCAGAGACCAGAAGTGAACGCAAAGTTGTTGACAAAGTGCCGAATCTTGCTGCAAAGATTAGAGCCGGCGATTAAAGCGAGAGATGCTCACGTTCGCCTGGCGAAAGAGTCGGAGACCGATTCCGGCGTGAACCGACGCCACCTCGCGCCGAACAAAAAATGTAGCCACTGCCAAAACGAAATCGAATCCGGCGCTCGACGATTATGGACGACCGACCCGCTCGCTCCGAAAGGTCAATACTCCTTCAAATGTTCTCAATGCGTGGACAAAAATTACATCTTATGTGAAACGTGTTGGGATAAGAAATGCGAACATCGAGAACCGATACACGCGGAGCACTCCAGTTTCGAGCACTTACCGCCGATCGAGAGCAGACACAACACGAGCACGAGAGGTTTTGGACGAGGGCCGTGGGGAAACTTCGCGGCTTCCTCGGTTGGGAACGCGCGGGAACGGTTAAGGCAACGCACCGGGCTTTAGTAGGATTAGAGCGTAGAATACTCGTATGTATATTTAGATATTTAAGCAAAAAGAAGAATTTTTCTCTTCGAGTACGTATAAAACGCCACTTTGACGCACTCGAGAAAACATGTCCGGCCTTGAATGCAACAGCAAGAAAGGCTACCATTACTGGTGGGACAACGTCCCCGGAGGAGGAGACGGAGGAGGCGGCAACGACAACAACAACAACAAACAACTCACTCGGGAGGAGTCTCTGAGATTGGAGGAAGAAAGCCAGAAAGTGAAAGGAAGCAAATGGAACGCGGCGCAAACGTTCGAGGAGCGCTCGTACTTATCGTGGGCAGAAACGACGTTGAACGAAATTTTGAGGAGACAGTGTAAAGATGAGTTATGGTTCGCGAGCGAAAAAGAGCACATCAAATCGAAGGAGGTTCGAGGTGGATGGAGGAGAAGATTCTTGTTGTTGAGTGTGAAAAAGCTCACTGGGAACTGTTCGATAGTCTTGTCGAGAGGAAAAATGAAACACGGATTAGATTTGGAAACGACGGAATTTGAGATAAAAGCGACGTACACGAAAGGCGAAGATTTTGATTACGACGATGGTTACGTTGAGGTAGACGGGACGTTCACGGTGCCGGAAATTAGCATCGAAACTATCGCCGACGACGAGTTTGAGATTCGCGACGCGAAAGCGAAGGAACCGAAGGAAGTGGAAGACGAGAACGAGAGGAAAGCGCTGAAAGAAGATTGCGAGTTATTCATGAAAGATTTGAAAGGGTTTGTGACGGGTGCGTGCGAACATTTAGAGCAAAAACTGGCTGAAAAAGCCAACGATTAAAAATAGGAGAGCGGTACGAGGACAGTTTCGCGCGCAACGCACATCGAAAAAGGTTCGAAAGACAGGTGGCGTAAGCGTCAGGTTTTAACAATGACACGCATAGATGGTATAATGAATAATAAAACACATGCTACATGTTGTTATAAGCGCAAATGCAAAGAACCTCTCTTCCCTCTTTCTTCATCTCATTTCTATAATAATATATAAATCTCTCTCTCTCTCTCTCTCTCTCTCTCTCTCTATTTAGCGACCTCGGGAAATTTGGGTTTCCGCACTCGTCAACTCCTCAAAAACTCGATCCTTTCTCTTCGCCGGAAACGGATATTTCGTCCCGAAGTTATTAAAGTGCCCAGACACCGCGTTCAACGCGGAATACGTGAGACCATACGACGGTCTGCCGGAATAATCCCCAGATCTTCTGTACCTCGCGACCCACTCGTTCGTCAACGCTCTCGTCTTTTCGATGGACTGTTCTCTCCCGTCGGCGCCCATCGGAAAGTCCAAAACTTCGCGAACTTGGTTGATGACTTCCTTGGTGTCCTCTTCGTACTTCGCGTCCGACTTTTCGCCGATACCGAACAACGCGAGCGCCTGGTGGTCGTTAGATTAGATTTAAAAAAAAACGTTTCGTCAGTACATTTTTGCTCCGTTTTCTCACCTTTCGAGTGCGCGAGACGAGAGAGAAAAGTGAGAGATCAAACCCACAAACGCGCTTTCGCGTCGGGTTTCCTTCTCCGCCTTTTGATGATCGAGACGAAAGACAACGAAGCACATAAAAACGCGTTTACTGATCATCGGTAAAACCAAACGAACGAACGAACGTACCGGCATCGGAGTCGCCGCGACGACGCCAACCGAGGCGACCAACGCGTTCTTTAACATTTCCCGGCGATCGAATTTCTCATCCATCTTAGAAGAAGAAGAAGAAGAAGAAGAAGAAGAAGAAGAAACAACAATCGAGGAACACTTCGCGCGCTTCGAAAGAGACGACGCCTTGTTATTCTTCAAGCTTCTCGTCGCGGAGGATGAAAGCGAAGTGGGAGTCGTGGTAACGGCAAACATGTGTACGTGTGTGTGGAGTTCTGATAAAAAACGAGAGTGATTTTGTGGAGGAAAATCCAGCGATTCCACGTCATCTTTTCTCAGCAGGAAAGAGGCAGCTTTTCGCTCAATAACACACGCGCGACGACAAACCCTTTGCCGCCAACTCCCTTTTTTTTCTACCATCACGCACGATTTGTGTGTGTTGTTGTTGGCTCTTCTCGCGTACTACTACAACTATTACTATTACTACTATTACTACTATTACTACTAGTACTACGCCGGGCGGTCTCTTTTGTACGCCTCGGTTTTCATCTCGTACAAACGCGACTGGCATCTCGGCTTGGATTTGTCCGTGAAACTCCCCGAGGACAACGCAGCTAGGGAGGCTTTGGTTAAACCGGTGGCGGACCATTCGATATTTTCGGAAAGCATGGTCGCGTTTCGCCCGGAGGCGCCTCCTGTTTTGGATACGAACGTTGTCGTTGCCGTTGCTGTTGAGGAGGAAGAGTTTTCGCGCGACGGTGTTGATGATGATTGCGGGAACAAATCGGCTATGCTCTTCGTCGATGGCGATGAACAGTAAAGCTTCGTTTTGTTCGCGTATAAAGCGTCGATGACCATCACGAAGCGCCGGACGACGTCTTCACCGAGAATGGCGACGTCTAATACCGGTATCGATTCCAAAAACACAAATTCGTACGCTTTAGAAAGATTCTCGTAATCTCTCGGAGACCATTTCGCGTTCGCGCCACACAAAGCGGCGAAATCAAAGTACGCCGCTTTCGCGTTCGCCTCGATGCTCGTCGCTGCACTTTGTATATCTTTTTCCAATCGATCTGAAAGAGCATGATGGTGTCTTTTCGACCTATTCTTCGAAGAAAGCATCAATTTTTCCCAGTGTAGTCGTAAACTGGCGTCGGCATCGTCCCCGAAAATCATCGACGACGACGACGACAACAACGACGACGTCTCTCCCTCGATTTTACGTGCCGATGCTTCTTCTGCGGCGAACGAAGCTTTTCGATAGTCTCGAAATTTCTCTGGCGACTCGTGCTCCTCGCCGTCCAACGACACCGCATCCAAACGTTCGCTCAAAACCTCCGACACCAACAAACTCTTCCAATTCAACCCACCTTTATACAACTGTTTCGGCTTAAAATTCGACGTGCACACTAATATGTTTCTCTTCTTCGCGTTCTTCTCCCGCTTCTTCGTGTTCTTCTTCTCGCTTTCCAAGTCGTCTTCCGTTAAGTAACTCTCCACGAACGCTTTCCAGATCCGCGCGTCGGCGACGTCGGTCACCTCCACCTCGTCCACGATTAAAACCTCGTGCGCTTTCTTATACCGACTCCCAATCTCTCGCACTGGATTTCGCACGTTTCGTATCTTCATCAAGTTCTCGTGCATCTCGTCCATGAGCGAGCGAAACGAAAGCGACTTGATTTTTTTCTTCTCTTCGTTCGTGAACGCATCTTTGAAACTGTCCACGAGTACCGTCTTTCCTCGGCCCGGCGATCCGTACAAATACACGCCGCTCTTCTTACTTCTTCTTTTTCCGCTGGTACTGTTGTTGTTGTTGTTGTTGTTGTTGTTGTTATCACTCTCGTCGTTCTCGTCGTCGTCGCACAAACTCGATAAACGCTCGACGACTTCCTCCTGTCTCGCGTCTAAAACGACGTCGATGCTCCTCGATGGTAACGACGACGACACAGTCTCAGAAACGCGTCGCATGAACGCAGATTTTATCGAGTCCGCGAACAGCAACTGTCGTCGTCGTCTCATGATGACGATCAAAACGAATCTTCGCGTTTACGACGAGTGTGCAGGCATGATTTGTTGTGTTTTATTTTGTGTGGTCTGTTGAGGACTTTGAGGTAAAAATGTATGACATACTCTCTCTCTCTGTATCAGTCTTCCGCCGGTATTGCTGCCTCAATTCTTCTAAGAGCCTTGCTTCCTTTCTATGATCTCGACAATCATGGCGTATTGTTCGTCCGTTGGTTCTGGGCACCCTTTTTCTTGCAAGTAGTGTAAGCACTCGAGGTGTTCGTAGCAACGAGCTCCCGCGACGAGTTGCCAGTAGTCAATAGGCACTTTCGCCTCTTCGACTAAGTATTTGAGGCAATCGATTCGGCCTCACTTTGCATAACAGTTGCCACACAGGCGATCATTACCACATCAGGTATCTTTCGTTCTTCAACGAAATATCTCAAGATGTCTATGCGACCCTTTCCTGCTGCCTGACGTGCCGCTTTTTCTTCCGTCTCTCTTGAAGGTTTCACTTTGTCGAAAAGAAATCGAACACAGTCTAGCTTTCCATCTGCAGCAGCGTGAATGCACGACTCTTCTTCATCATACGGGCAATTATTAGAGAAGCAGTATTTCAGCATCTCGAGATTATCTATAACTACTGCCACTTTAATCGTCCACTTATCCCACTCGCAATGTTTCTCTTCTCTCGCCCACTTGAGGAACTCGAGTTTGTTCGTTGCAGCAACTTGCACGCAAAACAAGGTTTGATCTATCACTCTTCCATCTTTCTTTCCCCAGGGATAGTGATTCCACGCCCATTCCAACGTCGAGATGGATGAACATTCCGTAACATTAACTCCCGATACGTCTACCCCGGCGTACGCAAGCACATCTTCACTCTCACTATTCACCTTTGAAAAGAAAAACCGATCGTTCCTATTCAATTTCGGAAGCACATGCGATACAAACACATCCTTGTGATGCACCACCAATCCCGTCCATATCTTCGTCGGCCCGAGCTTCAAACGCTCCACATCCGCTCTCGCCCGTTCAACAGCCTCTTCCTTTTCCCTCTTCTTCTTCCTCTTCTGCGCTCCAGATAACTTTTTCCCCATTCTTCTTCTTCTTCTTCTTCTTAATGTCAACCAACTCTTGGTGTATTTTTTTTCTGTCTGTAAATTGAACCGTTTTTTGCTCATTTTTGGTCCGTTTAATTAAGGCACCTGTTTCTCGAGTGAAGCTTCAAAATTAATCGTTGCACGAATAAAGACAACTTAAAGAAGACGTATCAAAGAGAAGACGCGTAATAATAATGACGACGAGTTGGTCGGACCTGGAAAACAAAGACGGCGTTCGATTCTCCCTGAACGCGTGGCCGGACGATCGCCAATCGGCGCAGAAATGCGTCGTCCCTTTAGGCGCGCTCGTGACGCCGCTGAAACACATCGAGGACGTGCCGGTACGTTTTTAAGACATTTTTAAGACGATGAGAATATCAAGATCGGTATTTCTTTATTCCCGCGAGAGGGCAGTGCCGCCGACGACGCTCCGTCGTTTCGTGTTTCGGTCTTCTCGCGCTCGCTCTCTCTCTGTCTCTCACTCTATGAGAACAACTCAAGAGCGGATTGAATTGGATCCAATTTCCTCCAAGAAGAGGGAGGAAACGGACAAAAAGAGCAAAAAGAGCGCGCATCGACATCCGATGAATACCTCTCTCTTTTTCTCTTTCTCGCGCATATTTTTGGTCGTAACGCGTACGTTTCTGTTCTTTTCTGACTTTATACAATTCGTCTTCTCTCGATACGCTTTAGGTTGTGCCTTACGAACCGGTGCGGTGTAAAGCGTGCGCGGCGTGTTTGAACCCCTACGCGCAAATCGACTTCAACTCGAAACTGTTCGTGTGCCCGTTTTGCCACGCGAGGAACAATTTTCCGCCGCATTACGCGGGGATTACCGAGCAGAACTTACCCGCGGAGTTGTTTCCGAATTATCTGGTGATTGATTATACGATCAACCCGAACAAAGTGACGCCGCCGCCGGCGTATTTGTTCCTGGTGGACGTGTGCGTGTCGGATGAAGAGTTGGCGAGTTTAAAAGCGAGCTTGACGCAAGCGCTGAGTTTGCTGCCGGAAGATTCTTTAGTCGGGTTGATATCGTTCGGGACGCACGTGCACGTGCACGAGCTGCAGTTTGCGGACTGTCCGAAATCGTACGTGTTTAGAGGCGGGAAGGAGCACACGTCCGCGCAGATTAGGGATCAGTTGACATTTTCGAGAGGTGGGGGTGGACCGCAACAACAACAATATCAGAGTCAGAATCAAAATCCAAACACGCAACAACAACAACAACAACAACAACCGTATCAACAAACGAATCCAGCTTCGTCGTTTTTAGTGCCTTTGTCTGAGTGCGAGTTTACGTTCTCGGCGATTTTAGAAGAGTTGGCGAGAGACCCGTTCGCGCCGTTGCCACAAAGTCGACATAATCGTGCCACGGGGACCGCGTTAGCCGTCGCATCTACGTTGTTGTCTTTAGGATGTCCTTCCGGTCACCCGGCACGCGCGTGCTTGTTCGTTGGCGGGCCGTGTACAGAGGGTCCGGGTAACATCGTGCCGAAAGCTTTGGAAAATGCGACTCGATCGCACAAAGATATCGCGCAAGATAAAGCGCCTTTATTTACAAAAGCAAAGAAAAAATACGACGCGATTGCGACTCAGTTGTGCGCGAATGGCCACTCTTTAGACGTGTTTGCGTGCGCGCTCGATCAGGTTGGATTAGCCGAAATGAAAGGGTGCGCGCAAAAAACCGGCGGGGCGGTTGTTTTAGCCGAATCGTTCTCGCACGTGGTGTTCAAGAAATCGTTTGTGAAATTATACGGGAGTCAAAACAAACCAGAACCAAGTCCAGAAAGCGTTTCGTCGTCCTCGGACGAAGTGACGCCGCTAAAAGTGCATTCGAATGGAATTTTCGAAGTGATCACCTCGAGAGACGTGAAGGTTGCGGGATGCGTCGGTCCGTGCGCGGCGTTGGATACGGCGAGACGACATTTAGGAAATGTCGCGGATGTGAGCATTGGGTATGGAGGAACAACCGCTTGGAAGATGTGCGCGCTGACTAGGAACACGACTTTGGCGGTGTTTTTTGAGGTCGCGAAAGAGAAGCCAGACGGAGCTAGTGGAGGCGGGTACGGTCAAAACCCCTACGGTCAGCAGCAACAATATCAAAGCGCGCCTCAGTTTTTCTTACAGTTTCACTGCACGTCAACGTTACCGACCGGTGAAACTCGATTGAGAGTCATCACCACCACTCGCAGATGGACGAGCGGGCAAAACATTCCGGAAATCTCCATGGGTTTCGACCAAGAAGCCGCGGCTGTGTTGATCGCTCGACAATTGACGTGGAAAATGGAACAAGACGACGAGATGGACGGCCCAGCTGCGACGAGGTGGTTAGATAGAAAATTAATAGGCGCGTGTCAACGCTTTGGCGAGTATAGGAAAGAAGATCCGCACTCTTTCCAGTTAGCTCCGCAGTTCTCTTTATTTCCGCAGTTTATGTTCAACTTGCGTCGATCGCAATTCGTGCAAGTGTTCAACAACTCGCCGGACGAAACCGCGTATTTTCGAGTAGTGTTATGGCGCGAAAACGTGTTGAATTCTTTAGTCATGATTCAACCGACATTGACCGCGTATTCCTTCAATGGGCCTCCTGAACCGGTATTGTTGGACGTCTGTTCGGTCGCGCCGGATAGAATCTTACTCTTAGACGCGTACTTCTCCGTCGTCGTTTTCCACGGCTCCACCATCGCGCAATGGCGCAAGGCGAAATATCAAGAACAAGAAGAACACAAAGCGTTCGCAGAGTTGTTAAAAATGCCGCAAGAAGATGCGAATTACATCTTAAACCAACGGTTCCCGGTACCTAGATTGGTCGATTGCGATCAAAACGGGTCGCAGGCGAGATTTTTGTTAGCTAAATTGAACCCGTCCGCGACGCACAATTCGCAAGGCTCGCCGTACGGACACGCCGGTGGAAGCGATGTAATCTTCACCGACGACGTGAGTTTGCAAGTGTTCATGGAACACTTGAAACGGTTGAGCGTTTCCGCATAGATATATATATATAATATTTAGCTTCAGCGTTGTTTACTTTTTCTACTAAAACTTTTAACTACTACTGCTTTCTACAATTTCTAATTATTTATACGAATGCGTCAATGCGTTACAACCCGAAACGTCTCGGCGTCTTCCCACCCGTCCCGGGCCGTTTCGAGGACGGCGTTCGAAACTTCGAGCCGCCACCACCGGAAACAGACGACGCACCACTCGCGCGTAAACCAGTTCCTCCTGGCGTGACGATCTTTCTCGACTCTCTCTCAATCTTCGCCTCCATCTTCTCCTGGATTTTCCTCTTCTCTGCGTTTTCGAGCTCTTTTTTCTGCTTCATTTCCATCTTCATCTTCTCCTTCTCTTCTCTTTGCTTCGCTTTCGATTGCGCCAACGACGAGTGTGATTTCTTCAGCGTGTAAAACATGGGCCCGAATTCTCCCAACCACTCTGGCTCCACCGCCGTCACGCATTGCATGTATTCCTTACTCGTCATTACGATTTCATGGTAGCACACGTAATCGGGAGTGTAACCTAATCCGTACAACGCAGAGGAAGGGTGCAAATGACACGGCATACCGTTTCGGCAGTTCACATATTCGCCGATACCACGTAAACGACCGGCTTGATGGAAATACGACGCGCACAAAGCGCGTCGGCAGACATCCCAATCCGAGCCGCACGTGGTCAACTGCACCTTTTGCGACTTCATGATATCCGCGAGCTGCGCGCGTACTTCTCTCGCTTTCTTCATGCCTTTACCTTGAATGTAATGCTTGTTGCACCAATCGTTGCGATAACCGTTCGTTTTCCATTGCTGATAGACGTTTAAAAGCGTTAAATGGTCGCTTTCTGGAACGAAAAATTTTTCGCGCATGGCGTCGGACTCTTCTTCGCGATCTTTCGGGCGAAAGAAAACGGAAGGGACGGAGAGCATTGAAATGACGGTTAAGATTTCGTTGGAACACCCGAGTGATTCGGCTTTCAACAAAGTCGCGGCTAACGGAGGATCGACGGGGAACTCGACCATTTTCGAACCAAGTTTTGTCAAGCCGCCGACGTTATCCAACGCACCGAGAATCCATAGCTGGTACATTGAGTTCAAAATGTTTTCCTTCGGCGGCGGATCCATGAAATCGAAATCTAACAGATTTTCAATGTTGAGCGATTTCAAGAGCAAAACGACGTTGCCGAGGTTCGTCCGTTGAATTTCCGGAACAGTCGTCGACAAGAGCTCGTATTTGTACGCCATTTCCGTGTATAAGCGATAGGTTATTCCGGGACCGGTTCTCCCGGCTCTTCCCGAACGTTGATTCACCGCCGCTTGAGAACACGGGAACACTTGCAACGCGTTCATACCTACTCGAGGATTATACACACTTAACTTACAGTAACCCGTATCGACGACGTATTTCACGCCATCTAGCGTCAACGAAGTTTCCGCAATATTCGTAGAAACGATGCACTTACGATGCCCTTTCTCCGCGGACTGAAAAATCTTTGCTTGTAAATCCGAAGGCAGTTGCGAATAAATCGGCAACACAGCCAACGGAGGGATTTTCGTCTGCCCTTCGGCGTCTGCTTCGAGCTCAGCGATACGTTCCTCCAACGCGTAACATGCGGTTTCAATTTCTTCTTGGCCAGTCATGAAAAGCAAAATGTCACCGGGAGGGTAAGACATGTGAATAGCCAACGCTTGTTTCACGGCGCCTTCCACGTAATCTTCCACGGGCGTTTTACTGTACATGATTTCAACTGGAAACGTTCGGCCAGGAATGTTAAATACTGGAACGTTACCGAAAAAATCCGAAAATCTCGATGCGTTTAGCGTTGCTGACGTAACAATTAACTTGAAATCTCTTCGCCTCGCGACAACTTTCTTCAAAATACCGAAAAGTACATCCGTGTGCAAACTTCTCTCGTGCGCTTCGTCCATGATAATCGCGGAATACTCGTCCAAATCGGAATCTCTGAGCGTTTCTCTCAGCAAGACGCCATCAGTCATGTACTTGATAATTGTATCTGAACTCGTGCAATCTTCAAAACGAATCGCGTACCCAACTTCTCGACCTAGTTCGCACCCGAATTCCTCGGAAACTCTCTTCGCTACAGACATCGCGGCTACTCGTCTCGGCTGCGTGCACCCAACCATACCAAACGTGGTGTACCCGGCCTCGTGCATGTACTGCGTCATTTGCGTGGTTTTCCCCGATCCAGTCTCACCAACGACGACAACAATTTGATTCTCGCGAATCACCGACATTAAATCTGCTTTACACTTATACACGGGTAAAAATTCTCTCTGTTCTTTCATCGTTTTTGACTTGGCGAAATCCGATTGGGCTTCAGATTTTTCCTTCATCGCGTCCGCAAACTTTGAATCCGCTTTGAAATCAATCTCGCCGTCTTTACCAACGACGTCATTCTTCTCCCCACGCTTGCGCATTTCCTCATCTTCTTTCATCTTTTGTTCTTCCGCGATTTTGTCTTCTTCGTTTGTCGTTCCGGTGATGTCGCCGATTTTCGAGTTTTTCACGTCCCAAAACCGATCGCGACTTTTATTCTCGTCCCTTTTCATTCGAACTTCTTTAACTAAGTTGGACCCTTTCCTCGCAATCATCGCCATGTCGCTCGTTTGATCTTTCACTGGCAACGACGCCTCTTGCGCTTTCGCGAAGGCTCTTTTCCCTTGCAAAAACGGCGGCTTCGTATCGTGCACTAACAAAATCGCCTTCTCTTCGCCGAAATCTTCGTCTTGCGCCATCAAATCGATTTCTTTCACGCGAGCGACGCCAGACGTTAACATTCTGTTTTCTTCCCACGTCGCGTGGTCTTTATGAATTTGTGAAAATCGCGCGGAATTTGCCAGCGTCATCAACGACCCGTCCGCTCTGGTTAACCGTTTCGCGTACTCCAACTGTTTCCTCTCGAAGCGTTCTTTTGACTTCACGTCTGTTTTTTCTCCGAACGGATCGAAGGCGTCGCCGTGTCCACCCCCACCTTCGTCGTCGTCGTACCACGCGCGATCTAAATCTTTGTTTGTATTCCCTAATCGATTCTCCTCCCTCGCCTCTTCTTCCATCCGTTGATTCTCCAGCACGTCCAGCGAGTCTTCGTTTTCGACAACCGTGAGTTTATCTCCTTCTTTGACGAATTGATTTTGATTCTTCGTAATCTTCTCCATCATCCACTCGTTGGACTTCCAAGACGGCGTCGCCGTCAAAGGCGTCGCTTTTACCACGTTCTTTGCGACCGAATCGTCGTCGTCGTCGTCGTCCGCCTCGAAGCGCATGGAAAACTTATGCGAACTGTTGCTATTCCCGCTCCTTCTATTCCCGCCGCCGCTCGGTTGGCTAATCGATCCCATCTTTGCTTTATTCGTCCAAGAATCGTCGTCTTCGTTGGAATCGTCGAGGTGCCTCAAAGACGGCGTCTCGTTCCCGCTATCCCTTGCTCGTCTCGCCGGCGTCTCTTCCCACTCTCCGTCGTCTTCTTCGTCTTCGAATCCTCGTAAACCGTTCCCGCCGCTCTTTCTGTTCCTATTATCAAACCGCCCTTCTCCTTTTCCTCCTCGTCCGTGCCGTTTTTCGTTTAAAGATTCGATCCCTCTGTTGTGTCCGGGTTGTTTCTTCTTTCGGTCTTCGATGCGTTGTCGCGTGACATCGTCCACGCCGCCGTGGTACGACGGCGTTTCTTTGCGTAATTTTCGTTTGTGATTTTGCGTGATTTTTTCTTCCCCGTTCTCGAACCTTCTTTTCCCCCAGTGGACGGAGGATGAGTCCTTCTCGCCGTTGTTCTTGTCGTCTTCCCTCCCTCGCGAATTCATGATGCCAATCTCTCTCTCTTACGCGCGCTCCCTCGCTCTTTACTTCTTCGTGAGGTGAAAGTCTTTTTTCTAGTGTAGTAGGGAAAATCGTGCGAGCTTTTTAAGAGGGGAAATCATCTTCACAACCATCTAAATAATAAATAGCACGTAAATACAACAGTTAGAATCTACAAATATAAATAACAGTACATTTTGATCGTTTTCTCGTTTTGACTTCTACTCGGCTGCTGCGTGCCCTTCTTCTTGTTCATCTAATACCGCGGCGGCGGCGGAGGCTTCATTTACGCTTCTCTCTCGTTTCTCTAGCGCGCGGTGCGCTTCGATGTCGTCGATTTTAATGGCTAAAGCGATGGATTCTGAAAGCGGGGCACCGTCTCCTTTTGTCGTCGGTGGGTTTTCGATGACGTAGACGTTCATTCGAGCTCTGATGCTCTGATGTTGTTGGGATGCGAGGCCTTGTTCGACGTCGGCCCCACCGTCGGCGAGAGAACTCAGAGTGGAGGTGGAAGATTCCTCCGCGGGGGCGGATTTTGACATCACGCCTCGAGCGGATAATTCGATAGAATCCACAGATGTGGACGATCGAGAGGCTCCGCCAGAGTCGGACGATTGGTCCGATGCTATTCCGGCGACCACGACGTCATCATCATTTCTAGTTCGGTGAAGAAATTCTCTTTCGATTTTTGAAGCCGCCGATACCTCGGCGACGTAAATGTCAGGAAGATACGTGAGACCTTCTCGCGGATGAACGCCCATTTCTGCGGCTCGAACTGAAGCATCGAACCCAAAAGGATCGAACCCATTCGCCGGGAAAGACGTCGTGTACGTCTGGTCTTTTGGCCTGAAGAGAATGAGCAAGAAACACCACAGCATCATATCGATAAACTCCGAGAAGAATAATTGCACCCAAGCGTGGTCGCGTTCGAAATACGTGGAAAGAATCTGGTTCATAATTTTGAGTCCACAAAACACAATAAACGCGACGTAAAATGTCTGGTACATTCGTTCTTTCGTTCTCACGGGCGCTCTGGCAACTTCTTCCTCGGTTGCCCCAGATCGTCGAAAAATCTCGAGTTGCTCGTGCAACGTTCGTATGGTTTTCGAGCTCACATACAATGTCATTGATATGACGCCACAATACGTCAAAGCGTAAACGAAATAGACCGTTCGTATGCCTAAATTCATCTGACCGACTAGATTAGTTGTGAATATCATAAACATAGTCACACCACCGATGATCTTCCGCTCTCTCGACGCTCGATTTGACGTCACTCGCCAACCGCCGCCGATGGCGAGTAACAACGTCCAAAACGTCATTTCCTTCAAACTCGAACAGATGATAACGCCATGATAAAAAGAATCATTTACAGTCCCATTTACGTCGATGTAATTGAAATGATTAAAGGATATACTCACATGTATCATTCGCATAACTTGTGTCGTCCACATTGCGTAGTGCAACGCGGATATGACGGATTGACTGCGATATATAGCGCACATCGACATCGTGTGCGTCAATTGCAACATGAAGAAAATCACGTAACACAACAAAATGTACAAAAAGACGCTCACTACTGGTTGCCACTCGGTGCTTAAGTGGTGTTTCCCACCGTTTAAAGTCTCGTATGCGACGTCTATTTCAATCGTTGTACCTTTTGAATCGCACGTGAAAAAGGCGATGTCGTACACTTTCTTTTCGTTCACTTTGATTTGCATCGGCGCGTATTCTTTTTCAAACACCACATTCCCGTCATCACCATCGCCATACGCGCCGCCAGTGAGTAAACTTCTTCTCCTACCGCTTCTCCTTCGTCGTTCTCCTATCGCCTCCTCTTCTTCTTCCTCCTCCTCCTCCTCCTCCTCTCCGGCGAACGCCACGAATCGACACGCGTTCGTCTCGTTCAACTTCCCCACGCTCACTTCGCACCAAGCGCCGTTCGCATCGCTTGCAGATGCCTCGTTCGCCAAGTTTGCGTTTTCATTCAAAGGACACAAACTCAGGTAGACTTTTGGAAGCCGCGCGGGCGTCGCGGAGTCTTCTCCGCCTAAAATTTTCATTTTTAATTTCTGAAACGTCATCGAGCTCGATTTCGAGTCGAATCCAAAGGTGTCAAACATATCGTGCTTCTGCGTTTGCGAGGAGAGAGAAATCGTGGTGGATTCTTTCATCGCGTGTGCTTTCTGACACACGTGATGAAACGCGATGAAGATGAACAAAAACCACGAGAGCAAAGGTAAAGCTTTACGCGACGACGCGAACATATCTCTCGATCTCTGACTTTTTTTTCGTCAGCAGAGAGATTTTGCACTGAAATCTCTTCTCCCGAACGCGAAAAACTTTACCGCGTCTTTCGGACGACGACTTGGTGCGCTCTGTTTGAACAACGACAGCGCAAATTCGCGTCTGGTCTTTCGCGCGCTCTTTTCGTAGCGCGATACTTCCGCGCAAAGGTTTCTTTTTCAGGAGTGCGACAGTTTTATTCTTTTTCTGTAGTTTTTGGTATCTTCTGTTACAGTCACAGGAGAGATGGATGGATTTTAGATATTTTTTGTTTTGTGCTTGACTGCCATTTTTTCAATTTCTTTACTTTTTTTTCCTCTTCCTCTCTGATCGCATCACACATGCGATGCGTTATTCTTCAACCTCACGCGACGACTCCCTCATAAAGTCTCGCGCACTGATAATACCATGGGACGAAGAAAGAATCCACATCCGAAAAGAGCGGTGAACGCGAGGACGGTTTTGAAGGGAGAGAAAGAAGAACCTTTGGTGTTGTGTTCGAGGATTCCGGATGAGGACGATGATCTCGAGGCAAATCATCATCAGATACAAAAAGAAGAAGAAGAAGAGGGAGTAGAAGAGATAACTGTTAGGAAAGGAGCGAAGAGAAAGAGAGGGCACGAGTGCGATGTGTGCGAGAAGGTGTTTCGATATCCATCCTACTTGGCCAGACACATGCGTACGCATACGAAAGAGAAACCGTACGAATGTGATGTGTGCGATAAAGCTTTTCGTGATTCTGGTACTTTGACAAAGCACATGCGTACTCACACGAACGAGAAACCGTACGAATGCGATGTGTGCAAGAAACGCTTTAGTCAATCTAGTGATTTGACAAAGCACATGCGTATTCACACGAACGAGAAACCGTATGAATGCGATGTGTGCGATAAAACTTTTCGTAATTCTAGTAATTTGAAAGTCCACATGCGCATTCACACGAACGAGAGACCGTATGAGTGTGACGTGTGCGAGAAGCGTTTTCGTCAATCTCCCCATTTGAAAAGGCACATGCGTATTCACACGAACGAGAAACCGTTTGAATGCCATGTTTGCGAGAAGAGGTATCGTTACGCTCAAAGTTTAAGGTACCACATGCGCACTCAACATTAGCTCATTTGTAGTTCTAAGTATACACATACACATCACAGTACTACTGTTAAAAAGTCGTCTCGAGTTCTGGTTTCGGCATTAACTTCGCGTGTAAACGCTTGGCCACGTCCGAGGCTATGCCTTGATTGGTCATCATCGCTAAGCTTTTCTCCTTGGACGAGCGCGAGTTCACGGAGACTTGTTGGAACGCTCGATTGGTCGTTTGGAAGGTGTTTTTGATACTCTTGTCGCCTAAACAGACCTGACTGGAGCCTCGGTAGGTTTCTTTACTCGATGCGCTCGTGGAGGTGAACCCGAAACGACGACCGACGACGTTTTCGGTGAACTGTTTTGGGCGATTGCGCGCCGCCCAGGGGTGGTATTTTTGAAGCGGCTTGGACGTCGTTTTCTTCGCGGGTGCGGCAAAACACGCTTTTTGCGCGGTTTTTGATGTCGTTTCCGAAACGAAACGCGGTTTGTGCCCGTACGAATTTATCGCCTTGTATCCTGTCTTTGGTATGTGGTGCGCGATGGCGACGAGACGGCCGTTGCGGAGTTCCAAAGACGCCGAAGAACCGGTTCGGGAGGCGCTGCTATAAATAGAATACAAACAAAATAACGCGAGGTCAGCGAATGTATATATAGTCCAATCGTCAAAGGGAGACGGGAAGAGAGAAAGAGAGAAAGAAAGAGAAAGAAACGAAGCGATGCCGAACGATGTGGTCTGTAGATTATCACGCGCGTACCTTTTCGTGGGTGTTTGCGTGAGTTGCGTCATGTCGCGCTCTGAATAAAAAAGAAGAATTTTCTTCTTTCAAAATTCAAAATTCTTCTCGTTCACGCAAAGTTGGCAACACGCGCACGCTTCGTGTTTCTTCCGATGCGGCGCTTTCAATCCGTGCGCGCACTTGGTGTGGAAAATATGCGGCGAGCGAGGATTTATGCACGTGCGATATTCCATTTGCCAAGGTAAAACAGAAGTCCCTTGACCTTCATCCATCTCTTCTCCGATTGAGAGAACGACGCGCTCGTCGCAATAGGCACATTTGAAAGCATTTCCTGCTCCTCCATGGATTTTTTGCACGCACGCTTCGCACTTCTTCGTCTCGTTGAGCTCGTGATACGTCTCTGCGAGAATAAAATAGATCGTTTGCTTGACGCGCTCGCTCTTCTCGTTGTCGCCGTTTTCTAACTCCTCGCGTTTCAGCAACGCTTCCCCGATGGCGACGGTTTTCAAATTAGACGCTCTCTTCTTTTCGAGGTAGGAATCATCTTTTGCTAAGAAATGCGCGCGCTCGCTCGGTTCGCGAGGCGTGGTATTGTTTTTACCGAAATATTCTCGCGACGACTTTAAGTGCTCGAGCCAAACGCACACTTCGAGACTTTCGTGAATATCCGCGTGAAACAAACGATAGTAGTAATACATCGTCGTCGTTTCGTTGGTAGCATTCTCCTTCTTCTGCTTCTCTGCGACTAGCTTTGCAAACTCGACGGCTTGCTGAATTGCAATCGACGCCGACGAAAAGTTTCCCGTGTGCAAGTGCGCGGAACATATCCGTCGACACGCCTCCGCGGCTAAGAACGGACACTTACATCTCACGGCGTCTTCGCGAGCGTCGTAAAAATTTTCCAAAGCGATTTTCGTGCTCCTCTTGGCGCCGCGAAGCGCGCACGTACCCAAAGCTAAACGCGCCAACGCTCGCGCGCGCGCTTTCTTTGCCTTTCTGGCTTCTTCGGAATCGCTATTACTATCAACTTCGTTACTACTGCCTTCTAAAAATTCCGAGCGCATGACAATTCTCGCCGCCGCTTCGCACGTCTCCAAATGCTGATCGAACGTAACGTCTCGCCACCCATCTTCCCGTTTAATTTCTCCATACGAATCGATTTCGTTCGCAAACAATATGAGCGAAATCCACAACGCGTCGCCGCTACTTTTCGCATCGCCACATCTTTTCGCGAATTTCGTCAAATGTTTCACCGCTTGGAACAAACTCGTCGACGCTTGGAACGTGCCGTCCCAGTTCACAGTCGCTTCGCGCACTTCCTCGTTCGCTCGTCGAGTGTTTTCCAACAACTCGGGCGATGGAACGCACGTTTTCTTGTGCTCGTTCCACTCGCTCTTTTGACACTCTTGGGAGCAGTAGCACGTTTGTCGACACCTCGCGCATCGCAACGCGTTGGCTATTTTCACGCCGCAGTTGGAGCAACATTTATTGGTATCACCTTTTGTAGCGTCGCTCGCACTCTTTCCTACATCCTCATCCTCGTCGTCGTCGTGACTCGAATTCACGCTCTGTCGACTACTTCTGGGTGTTTTTGGAGTCAACGGGGGCGTCATTAACACGGACTCGCCGCCGCTATTCTTCAAAGAAGAAGAAGACCCATCGTCCTTATTCGTCTCCCCTAACAACGCCAACGCGCTTCGATACACCTCTCGCAACACGAACGCGCCGGTGAAGGTGACTGGTTTGACTATAAACGTCGCCATCATCGCCGCGAACTTTACCGTCGTCCCGTTTGTTGTGCGCCTCGCTCTTTTCTCTTCTTCTTCATCTTCTTCCTCTTCTTCTTCTTCTTCGCTACTCACTCCTTCTTTCCTCTTCTTCTTCTTCTTCGCGACGACTGAACGCTCCGCCATACTCCGCGCCACCCCGAGCGCGGCTAACCCGACAACCATACCTTGCACGTTCGTTTTCGTGCTGATTGGTTTCTTGCCGTTTTTATTCGGGAGTAAACGCATGCTCCCACTCGCCAAACCTGATATCGCTCGCACGCTGTTCGCGCTTCGTTCTATCGCGTGCGCTTGTTTCTCGCGGATTTTCTGCGCAGTTTTTCGTTGCTTCCTCTTTTGTCTGTTGTTGGTGTTGGTGTTGTTCTCGTCTGCTGCGTCGTCGTCTGAACTCTTTTTCTTCGGTGTCTTCTCGTCTGAATCGTCGTCGTTCTGCTTTCGTCCGCGGAGATTGAGTTTCGAAAGAAATCCTTTCATCTCTTCTCGCGCGCGAAAGAGAGAAGAAACGTTCACGTCGTCGTCGTTGAAGAGAAGGCTCGCGATGATGATTTTCCTCGCGCTTTACTCACGCGCACAACTCCTCCTTATAGTGCGAGAAAAAGCCCGACGAAAAACAGCGCCGCTTTTCTCGAAACGCAGTCAAACGAGTTTTGCGTTCGTTGTTTGGCGAGAAGACAGAGAGACCTTTCCGGAGAACGATGCGTTCCGAATGAAAGACGCACGCACGCAACAACAACAACAACACCAAACAGATTCCGGATAAAATCCCAACGGCAGAACGGGGAAAAATGTTTGACGAGTTTTTTCCTCAGACTAAAAAACAGTCACACACTCTGTCGTCTCGCGCGTGAATGAAGAACCACACGAGAGACATGGTATACCTTTAATATCACGCGTTGTGCGAGGACGAATGGGTGAGCGGTGCGCGTTGCGAGAAAAGAGATCATCCGCCGAATGCGAGTGAGAACAGGTACACCTTGACCCCGGGGGCCAATCGCATCGGGAGATGATGCGAAACTACGAGTACCTAGAAGAGCTCTGATTCGTGCGTTCAGAGAGCGAGAGGGTGTTAAAAACATTTAACGCGATATACTCATGGGTGCGGGGAAGTCCAAGCTCGCTCTGGAACGCGTTTTAATCGCGAGGTGCGTCGAAGACTTTGAACACCAACGACTTGAACACCAACACCCTTTCCTGAGAAAGGATGGAACTGAAAATACTGTCTTATTCGCGAAAAGTCAAAGCAGCGGGAAAGGCGCGTTTTTCGCGTGGAACATGGAAGCGCAATCAAAGAGACCAATAAAACCAGCATTTCTATCGTCGTCGTCGTCGTCGATATTAGGGGGAAGCGAAGAGGACATTTTCAGCGTAGCGCCTTACGCGGCGGCGGATATTAGGAACGAACGGAGAGCGAGACGACCGAAAGGTTTTCAACATCATCATCAAAAACAACAACACAACGGCAACGATACTACTGGCGGCGAGAAGAAAGAGGAAGAGACGGAAAATCCTGAAGACGAGAGCGAGAAGAAGAGCACGAATGCGACGAGAAAACAGCTCGGGTCGCTGGATGAAAAGTCTGTCGTTTTATCCGTCGCGGGCGAAGCTGGACCAAACGTAAAAATTCGCGCCCAGTTTATCGGGAACGAGACGAACGGCATGCGAGACGCGCAAGTCGTCGCGAACGTGATACCCTCGTCGTTTTTTGTCGGGCGGAATTTGAAAGATCGGGTGGAAGTGTTCGCCGAGCGGTCGAGGTTGGTGGTTGTTGGGATAGACGAAGAGGACGAGTACGAGGACGGAAACGATGTAAAGCGCGAGAGGAGGATAAAGAAGAAAGGAGACGCGATAAGAAACGCAGTGAACATACTCGACGACGAGATGGTAGCCGGGGTTAAGTTTATGCCACCACCACCACCGAAAAGAGAAGAAGAAGAAGAAGAGAAACAAAAAGCGAATACTCTGAACAACAAGGAAAAACGGGAACGGCTTAAAACGTACGCCACGGTGCGAGTGACGCCGACAAAATCGAGCGTTCAAGCGACGGTCTCGAATGGGTACGCGCCCGTGCACTCGTTAATTTCACGCGTGTGTTCGTTATCGTCGACGATGGTGACCCCGCCGAGTTTTGACGAACAATTGGTGTTGCACTCGAACGTTTCCAACGGGACAAAAAAAGCGCTTCTCTCGTGTAGAGCCGAAAAGGACGTGTTGGAAAACAACGCGGGCAAGATTCGTTTCGCGCAACGCCTATCGATTGACTCGAACGGAAACAGCGCGAAAAGCATTCGAGCGAGCTTCACGCACACGACGAGTAGTGTCGCAGATGATACTTCTCCACCGGATCCGGAGGAAACACCGGAAGAAATCCTGTCGTCGAAAAGGAAAAAGACGCGAACGCACACGACGGCGACCGTCAATCTTCGAGAAAAGAAGAGCCGAGGAAGAATAAAGCCCGGTGAAATCGTCGAGTCTCACCAGCAGCAACGATTTGAAAAACACCGAGCGTGTACGTTCGCGCTTCGACGCGCAGACCCACAGAAAGGCTCGACGCTTTCTTTCGAGCTCGCCAAACAGCTTAAAGATTCCGCCTTTCGTCCTAAGCTGAACGTGGCAAAACAGTTTTTCCTCGCGCGTACCAACGACGACGACGTAAACGACCATCACCACCACCAACAACAAACGTACAAACTTTCGTGCACCGTAACCAGTCGTCTCGTCGAAGCCGAACTCGCTCGAAAGTTCAAGCTCACCGATTCCATCGAAGGCGAAATAGTCGTCGCGGCGAAACTTCTCGCCTCGAGACACTACGCCTACGGTTTTTGGAACGCCAATCATCATCATCACCACAACCACGCGCAGGTGACCACCAGAGACGCAATGGTTGGCGTGTATTTCGGTTCCTGTAAAGATATTTTATAACAGTAGAGAGTTTAGGCGAATTTAGCGTAGCGTAGTATTTGCGATTATTTTAGTAAAAATGTACCACCAGAGAGGCAACTCCTTACTTGAATCGTCACACATTTTCGCATTCGCGACACATTCGCAACGACGCGAAGCATCACATTCAGAGAGGAGGAAAGCGTCTCAACGACGACGACGACGAAAAGAGCGTTGAGAGGTAAACGACGACGCGTTTAGGAGGGAGATGCACGAGATGGGTGTTGTTGTTTTCTAGCCGCTCTTTTGCCTCACGTTTGAGTAAAAATGAGCGCAGACGAAGCTGCGGATTTTGCGCGTCGGCGGGAGGATGCAGACGAAGAGGAAGAGCAAAAGAGAAGCGTGACGCCGAACTTTTCGTTCAGATCGTTCTTCGAGAAATCGGACGCCACCGAAAATGAGAAGACGAAGAAGAAAAACGCGTTTCAAAAGTTCATGGCGTTCGAACCAGAATCGGTCACCAAAGACGAAGAGGAGGACGGTTTGGAGGATTTCGAGGAAAACCACCCGAACGGATGCTCGCCAAACTTGAAACGACTGGAAAAGTTGTTCAGAGAAGAAGCAGAATTAAAAGACAACGGGGAGGAAGAAGTAGAGGAGAAGAAAAAGAAAGGCGGCTTCGGCAGCGGCGGCGGGTTTTCGCTGTTTCAATTCGGGACGGACCGCTACGGCGAGAATCCCGCGGATTATTTGTTTGACGATTTGGGCGGGTTCGTGCCGCCGAGAGGCGCGAAGTGGGTGTCGACGAGTGCGGAAGAAGTGCAAGATAGCGGTGGCGGAGAAGGCGGCGAGAAGAAGAGCGAAAAAACAGAAAAGTCAACGATTGAGACGGTTTTAGAGAGGACGAAAGGGACGAACGCGTCGAAGAAGTTACCGGGCGGGATCGTCTTGCGAGCGCCGTCAAATGTCATCATGGCAAAAGACGAGAAAGGAAGAACGCTGCCAGTGTTGCCGGAAAAGATGGACGACGAGACGCTCATGAGGACGACGCACTCGAGAGATCCTTCTGAAATTCCCGAGGACGTCTTGCTCGCGCTCGAGGAAGAGGCCAAGGAAGAGGCGCAGAAGACGACGATGATGAAGAAAGAAGGAGGAGAAGTAGAAACCGCGCAAAAATTAGGAGCTCCGACGCCAACACCGACGCCGACGTCGACGCCGATAAAGAAAGAAGGTGGAAGTAGCAACTTCAGAAAGAAACAAGATTTGAAGAAAGTCTCCGGTGTGACTATCCCTTCGTCCATGTGGGAAATTGTCGAGTTTAATCGCGCGATGATTCGAGTGATGACTATGCTCATGAAAGAGTTGAAACCGTTGGGTGTTGAAGGTATGACGATATTTGACCCAATCGCGGGTATTATGCTGTGGAGAGAACAACGCGCGGAGGCGAGATTGAAGAAGACGTCGAAACAGTATTTATACGGCGACGACGAAGATGAAATGCACGACGAGGCGTTGTTTTTTGACAACAATAACAACAACGCCAACGCGAGTGGTAACGCTAGCGTTAACAATATCTCCGTCAGAAGAGACGGAGAAGTATCGCTGGAAGCTATGGAAGAATTAAAACCTGCGTTACGACACGCGTCTGCCGCGTACGGAACGCTTTCTGCTTTGCTCATGAACGCTTCGAATAAGGAAAAGTTTGCGACGTTTGCGAAACACGTAGAGATTCAAAACGAGAAAGATCCGGACGTTTTGCACGACAAAATTACGGAAACTGCAGCAAAACACGCGAATGTTTCGCCCGAAGATATATTAGTCGCCGATTGGGAAACGCTACAATTCTCTCCGGCATCTTACGTCGCCGTCGACCGAAACGAGAAATTGGTGGTCTTAGCCATTCGAGGTACCGCGAATGGAAGTGATTTCATCACGGATGCGTGCTCGACGTCTGTGCCTTTCCTCGGAGGGTTCGCGCACAGCGGCGTCGTCATGTCTGCGTGGCAAATTATCTCCACGAGATTGCCGCAAATGACGAGAGCGTGTTACGAAAATCCAGATTTCAAAGTGTTACTCACCGGGCACTCTATGGGTGCAGCTGTCGCCGTGTGCGTCGCCATGCTTTTACGATCTGGTGACGTTGATGTCATAAGCGCCGCGCAAAAAGGTGTCGAGGGTTTACCAAACAGCGAAGGCGCTATTGCGTCTGTCATGCATAACTGCACGGTCGTTTCCTTCGCCTCGCCGGCGGTGGTTACTTTGGATTTATCGTTGAAGTGTCAAGACTACGTGACGTCGGTTGTCGCTGGGAAAGATGTCATTCCGAGGTTATGTTATGCCTCCGTGCGCCGACTTCTGAGACGGTTAAATGCCGCCTCTCCCGCGCAACCAATGCTGAAGTCCATCGGAGGCGCATTTCGTGAAGTTGCCAACGGATTACAAAATTCAAGCAGAAGCAATAGCATTAGCGAAACCACTAGCGAACAAATAGAGCTGACGAATAGAAATAGCAACGGCGAAGCTAATAAAACCGACGGCGGCGAGGTAGACGAAAGTGCCGACGATGCGACGACGACGAACGGTGGTACCGAAGGTGCGGAAAAATCGAAGAAGAGAGATTCGGATCAAACAAGCTGGCAAGATTTAGGCGACCAGAGCGGATTGGAACTTCGCGATCATTCGGGAAGCGATTTCCTCGTGCAACCAGGACGCGTGATTCACTTGCGCCGACTGTCCAGCCAACGTCCTGTGGCGCAACCGAAACACGCGACAGCGTTCACGGACATTCCTTTAAGCACGAGAATGATGACCGATCACATACCGATGGTGTACGAATCCGCGATTTTAGAGATTTGCGAACGAATGAAAGCGGAACGAATGGAAACTATGCACGAAGTGGCCAACAGGTTCCGTCGCGTGACGAGCGTCGACTTGATGAATTCGCCCTCGCGGCATCATCCAACGCGAGGAGTGCTTTCACCCGGTTCAGAGTTCAAACGAAGCGTCGCAGAAGGCGCAAAAAACAAGAAAGAGAAACAATCAATGCTCGCCAACGCTGCGCCTCGATTCGGAGAAGAAGAAGAGAAGGAGAGAAGGCAGCGAATGCTTTTTTCTTCCGCCGCCGAAAAGACGACGACTTCAAAAACGGAGGAAACCACCCAAACGTCCAACAGTAAAGGCTGGCAAGTCGTCCGAAACTTCTTCTCGACCATGATGTCAGACTCGCCAACGGGAGACTACGATAAAAGTCCCACCCGAAGCGACGACGAGAATACGCTCCTCGACGGCGACGACCCCAACGACAAAGACGACAAAGGGCAAATCGTCGACGAATTCCACGCCGCCGCCGCTTCTGCCGCGTATAATAGCGCACAGCGATAGGATTTTAATACTACCATTTATTAAAACTTTTGCAACAGTTTTGCTTCATTTTCGTCAGAAAAAAAGAAGAAGGATGACATCACCGACACCAACGACCACCACTTCCTTTCGACTTCCGTTTACCGTCGTTTCGGTGACGAGCGAGGTATTATATGCTACTACTAATGAGTATCATCAGGAGTGCACCTCCTTCTGTGTTTTCTACTCTTTTTCTCGTCTTTCTCGTCTCGCGTTTACCCGTCGTTTCGTTCGTTGTATCAACGGGGAATTTGGAAAATTATTCAAAAATGTTGACTTTTGTGTTACGTTTTGCGCGTTACGATGACTCACTCTTTTTTGTGTTCTTCTTGTTGTTATTATTATTACTACTGTTAGGATGAAAACGCTAAAGCGGCGAATCTGGAGGAGCGTTTATCGCCGGCTTTGGATGGTGAAACATCAACAACGACGGAGATGACTCAAAATTCTTCACCTCTGACGACGACGACCGAAAACGAGGACCCAAAGAAGAAAACAACGGGAGGAGCATCAACATCCGCAGGGTGGTGCTCGAGAAAAAATCCGACTCAAAACGAAAAACAAACGCTGTTATTGAAACTTGTCAACAAAAAAGCGACGGTACATCGACTGTTGCTCACCTCGCACGCGTATAAAATCGCCTCTAAAGTACACGTCTCGGCGGTAACGGTGAACGAAAAGACCGGTACAGAAGAGACGAAGAAGCTCGGGTACGTGTCGTTTACGGAGAACAGAGAGAGTAATTTTTACGCGAGAGAGTTGAAGACGATACATTTAGTGGCAGAGAACTGCGTTGGGTTGAAGCTAGAGTTTGACGAGGCGTACGTGAACGAGAAGAACGAACACAAGCAGATTGGCATCGCGAAGATTCAGATTATCGGGATGACGCTCGAGCAAAAAATGGCCAACGCCAACAACGCCAACAACAGTCTTTTTGCAGCGGCCGCGAGAACACCGGAGGCGAAAATTGTGAATTCAAACGCACGCTCGATGCATCCGTCGTCCTCGTTTACCACCACGACGCGAAAAAACAACGCGACGACGAATACCACGTTCACGTCGCCGCCGATGTTTGAAAACGCGCCGTGCGACGCGAAAACGGCCAGACGAATCCAAGAGACGCAAGCGTTGAAACAAAAAGCAGTGGAAGTGGAAGATTACGACGAAGCGAAGCGATTGAGAGACGTGATGAGTCGTTTGCGTAAGTTTGGTGCCGCGGTAGCTGCACTCGAAGCGAAGAAAATGAACGCGGTCAGGTTGGAAGATTACGACACGGCGAAAACGTTAAAAGCTGAAATTGAAAAGATGGATTTCGACGCGTTTGAGAAAAGCACGACGACGACGCATCAAAATAACAACAACAATAATAGCGCGGCGAGTAGTCCAATCTTAGGCATGCGCGTGAAAAACGACGAGAATGGAAACGAGATCGTCGTTAATGCGACTAATAAGTCGTTCGATTTTGACCCAGACGACGGCGGCGCGAAAGGGAAGAGTGTTGCCGCGCAGTTTCCGCTTTCCGAAAACACAAACACGCGGCCCGACGACGCCAGCGCTATTGGGTTATCGAACGATGAAATCCCTGCACGCGCGAGTGGTCGCGCAAAGTCTCCGCCGACGTCGCCAGGTTTACAAACTGGGAACAGCGACGGCGACGGCGGATCTTCTTTCACTCCAGTCAGTAGATTTTCCTCTCTTGGATCGGAAATAATGAAGAACGGGGAGAACAGCACTCCTCAGACAACCACCGCCGAGGAGGAGGAAGAAACGTTGCAACTCTCCGCGAGCGAAGAAAGAGACATGGAACCGATGTTCGCTATGTTTAGCGCGGATGTAGTTGCGAGACTCATCAAAAGCGAACGATGGCGCACGCGAGACGCCGCTTTGACTGAAATGAACACGGTTCTACTCAGTGCAAAAAGTGTTACCGTGGAGGATACGAATCAATTCTTCGTCTCGGTCTGTCGCGTTCTGGCGCAAAAGTGTCTTTGCGACAAAATAGCATCGGCGTTCATTCGCGCGTGCGAAACGCTCCGAATTCTGTGCACGTTTTGTTGCGAAAAAACAAACTTTAACGCCAAAAGTAGCGGTAGCACCAACGTCTCGGCCGTTCTTTCCATTGAAGTTGTGCCTTTCCTGCTCGAACGTTTAGCCGAAGCGCACGCGCGGGCGAGAGATGCGGCGAAAGAAACGCTCGCGCACGTTGCCTCCACGGTGGAAAAACAGCACGAATCGTTCATCATTTTAGAGAAGATAGTCGAAGCGCAAAAGAAGAAAGTCGGTAGCTCTGGAGGGAAAGGGAAAGGGTCCTCTGGTCGCTCGTCCTCGTCGTCGTCTTCGATCGTTTCGTCTGCCTCGTCAAAACCAGTCGCCCCGCGCGCGATGGTCAAGCGCTTAGAAACGCTCGGCTTGATTTGCTCTAGTTTCGGTATGAACACGTCTCACGGTGTGCACGCGGTCAACGCTGCGTCTAAAGCGTTGACGTTTTGTTGTGAAAACTTGGAAAACAATTCTGGCGAGGTAAGGAAAGCCGCGGTAGAATCGTTGGCGTTCATCGGGACGTTTACCGGTAGGAGCAAAGTGCGCGATAAGCTACCGAAAACGTTGAAGAGTTCAATTCGCGACGCCGTCGAACGCGCGGTAGATGCAAAAGTATCATCAGTCGAGGATAAAAATAAGAATAACGACGACGAAGAAATCAGCGACTTGAAAAAGAAACCGAGTGAATCGGCGACGAAGAATCAAACGAGTAGTAGTAGAGTAGCGGTAGAAAAAGAAGCGGCTTCGAAAGTATTCGAAGCGCCGTCAAACTCGTTTGAGTTTAAGAAGAAGAGCGCCGCGAGTGAAACCGATAAAGCGATATTCTCTCGTCCGCGCGAAGGAGAAAAACAACCCGAAGTCGATTCTGAAGATGACTCCGATGATGATTCCAACGACGACGACGAAGACGAAGACGATTACCCGTCCATCGAAGAACTCCAACGCGAACTCTCCGCGCTCTCCGTCACCAAAGGCACCCGCCATCCAGACTACGCGCGCGTTCTCGTCGACCTCGCCGCCGCGAAATCCGACCAAGAAGACTACCTCGGCGCGGTCCCTTTATACGAACAAGCCTTGCGCATCCAAGAAAACGCCCTTGGCGACGACCATCCGAGTTCCGTTCAAACGCTCACCGACTTGGCGATTTGCAGATTAGATTTAGGCGAAACTAATAAAGGGAAGCCGTTGTTAGAACGCGCGTTGGTTCTGCAAAAGCAACAATTAGGCGACGACCACGCGGACGTCATCGCCATACGAGAGGTTTTGATGAGCTTGTAAGAGTAGTAGTAAAAGATATATATATATGATGTTATTATTATTATTATTATTATTATTATTATTATACATGTGATGAGAAAAAAGACTTGAAAAAAGACGTTTCTTTCCTCATTCTTTTTCCTTCAAGAAGAGTGAGATGCACTTTCATCACTGATGTTGTCGTCGTCTTCTCGAAGTCATCGCGCGCTGGTTTCTTTCGTCGGGAGTCGTCGCTTTTTTGTCTGCAGCGCGTCTTCGTCGTCGTTATCATCCTCCTCTTTTCGAAGACCTTTAACGACTCTGAACGACAACAACAACAAAAACAACGACTCCGATGAGAATAAAATTGCACAGTTGCGGGAAGATTTCCGTCACTGCGCCGCGACGTTACGCCAAAACGATTACGAAACCTACCTGTGCACGAACGCCATCGACGCCTCGAGACGCGCCGGACCGTTAGCGTTGAGAGCGTTGAACTGCGAAACCGCCGGGATTGGCACGCATTCAGGAGGAGAAGAGAATAAAGATATCGCGCTGGTAAAGTTGCGATGGTGGATGGACCATTTGGAAAGCATGTTTACGCCTGTAACGACAAGGAGGAAAAAATCGCGCGTTCCGGAACATCCGATCGCGAGATGTATAAACGCGGTCGCGACGCACGCGAAAGAAGTCATGGGATCCGATCCTTCGTTTAACGAGACGAGATACGTGACGTGGATTAAAAGAGCGATCGAAGCACGAATGGAGGACGTGGAGAAAGGATCGAACGCGTTCGACGCGACGAAGGATTTAGAACTGTTCGCGAGAGAAACGCACGGGAATTTTTTGTTGGTGACTTTAGACTGCGAGAATATTCGGTCGATGGCGAGCGATCACGTGGCGTCGCACTTAGGGACCGCGATTGGGTTGACGAACAGTTTGAGAGGGGCGAAGATAAACGCGAGGAATAGGAAGACGTATTTTCCGATGGATTTGTTAGCGGAGGAGAATTTAAGCGCGGAGACTGTGTACGAAGGTAAAGTCGGAGACGAACGCGTTAAAAACGTGACGCATAAAATCGCGAGCGCCGCAGTCGGGCACTTAGCCGCGGCGAGAAGGAATTTTACGGAGAATAAGTTAGGCGAGAAGTACCCGCACATGGCGAAATTACTGTTGCAAGCGACGACGACGGAGAGGTGGTTGGAAAAGTTGGAAAAATACGATTTCGACGTGTTTCGAGAGGAGTTGCAACGAACGCCGCCGCTGCTGACGCAAGGCAGAGTGTTCGTCCAAGCGTGGAAGAATCAATTTTAGAATAGAAGTAGTAGTGGTAGTGGTAGTGGTAGTGGTAGTTATAGTAGTTGTTTAGGCTAAGTGTAGTAATTCAAGTATTAATATTATTCTAGGACTGTGTTTGGCTAAATCTCTCAAGCGCGCTCTGGCGTTATTAGATGTTGCTCGGATACAACATGCATCTGATCTTACCCCCGATGCTTGTCGGCGGCAAGTTGTGCTTGAACTGCGCGCGAACAACCCCAGACGTCCCGTGTGCTCTCGTCACCTTACCCCACATGGTTCTGTACACCGTCCCTTGTTTCTTCGTGTGCGCCTTGTACACGTAGCACAATTTCTTCCCCAAGTAAAACGAGGTGGAGGATTTGTCCGGAACGTTTTCCAACTTGATCAGAGAGGTGTTTTCGTATTGGTTCGTTCGCGCTCTTTTGTACCCCAAAATGACGCCACGGACGTATAATCTGTTTACAGTTTTCGTTGTTTTTAAAAGAAGAAAGAAGAGAAAGAGTGAGGTCAGAACAAGAAGAAGACAAAGAAGAAGCATTTTGGAAAATGGATGGGGCTTTGTACACCACCGCCGGCTGGAGAAAGAGGGAGAAAAAAAGGAATCTCTCCCGTCGGAATCCTCCTCGAACGGGCCTGTCGCGAACGGCACCTCGCGCAGAAAAACGCGAAACACACATCTCGCGTCACGTTTTATGCGTTTGCACAGTCATCCATCCTTCGCACCGATCGCGTTCTCCTTTCTCTCTCTCTTTCTCACCCCAACAAAAAATTCGCGCTTTGCGCATCAAAAATCTCATCATCACCATCGTCAAAACGAACGCCGAAGAGAACGACGCGACGCGAAACGAGAAACGCCACCGCATCTCTCCTAAAACCAATAATAAACAACGCGTATAATTATTCGCACCTGCACGGTTGTCTGCTTTCTTTCGGCATATTTTAAAAGTTATGTGTGTGTATTATTATGCGCTAAATTTGTAGTTATTTTATAAGGAAGGAAAATGTGGTTTTCCTGTGGTTTGGTCGTTTCTGCTTTTTACATCGACCGCGTGTGAGAACAAAAAAGCAGCAAAAACGAGGAAAAGAGCGGCAGAAAGCATGGGAGGAGGATACGTGCCACCGCACCTGCGCGCCTCAGACGCGACAGAATCAACTTCTTCTTTAAGTGGTGGTGGTAATGGTGCCTTTAACAACGACGACAGCGGCGGCTTTGGCCCTTCCGCCGGGGAAAGGTCGAATCATCAACAACATCGTTCGAGAACAACAACGGCGGCTGAGGATAATACCACGACGAACAAAATAAAGACGAAGACAAAATGGCAACCGTCGGAACGCGTTCTAAACCTAACCAAATCACAAATCGAGGACATGAGAGAACGGCTAAACGTTCTCGCGGAAAGCCCGGAAGAAGACACGAACGAGTACGCCCCGATCGAGAGCTTCGAGGACATGAAATTGGACAGAGAGATTGCCTTGTCGATTAAAGCGCACGGGTTCGATAAGCCGACGCCGATACAGGCGCAAGGGATACCGGTGATATTATCCGGGAGCGATGTCCTGGGGTGCGCGGAGACTGGGAGCGGGAAAACAGCCGCGTTTGCGATACCGATGATTCATTACTGCGTGTCGATTTCGGACGCGTACGGCGCGACGAGAAGAGGAGACGGACCGACGGCGATTGTTTTAGCGCCGACGAGAGAGTTGGCGCAACAAATCGAGAAAGAGACGAAAGCGTTTTCGCAAGCGATCGATAAGAGACGCTTTAAGACGACTATCGTCGTTGGTGGGTCGAGCATGAACGAACAGAGAGGCGATTTGAGAAACGGCGTCGAGTGCGTGGTCGCCACGCCGGGGAGGTTGATCGATCACATACACCAAAATAACACCAATTTACGACGCGCGTCGTTTCTAGTCTTGGACGAAGCCGATCGGATGTTAGATATGGGTTTTGAACAACAAATTTTAGAGATTTTAAACGCGACTCCGAAACCGAGGCAAACGTTGTTGTTTAGCGCGACGATGCCGCCGGAAGTTGAAGTTTTAGCCGGAGAGTATTTAGTGAAACCAGTAAAAGTGAAAGTAGGCACAGTCTCGGCGCCAACCTCGAACGTGGCGCAGAGTTTAGAAAAAGTACCGAACGATGTCGCAAAAATCGATCGATTGTGTCGGATGCTCGTGGAGGAGAAGATGGAATCGGTCGCGCACGGCAACGCGCCGCCGATGTCCATCGTGTTTGTCGAACGTAAAGCGAAAGCGGAAGACGTGGCGGATATGTTGAACGCGGAAGGTGTGGCTACGGCGTCTTTACACGGCGGGAGAACGCAAGGCGAACGCGAAGCAGCTTTGAAGGATTTTACCAGAGGCTTGTGTTCCGTCTTGGTCGCTACGGACGTCGCGGCGAGAGGATTGGACGTCAAAGGCGTCCAACACGTCGTGAACATGGACTTGCCGAGGAACTTTGAAGATTACGTCCACAGAATCGGTCGTACCGGACGAAACGGCATGACTGGTAGAGCCACGTCCTTTTACACAGACTCGGACGCTTTCATCGTCTCGCAAATCAAACGCGCTTTACAAGAGCTCGAAAGCGGCAACGCGTTTGCTTTCGCCACCGGTAAAGAAGCCAGAGCGAAAGAAAAAGAAGCGCAAAGAGCGTGGAGGGAAGAGCGAAGCGCCGACCAATCGAAAACAGAAACCGACTCGGGCGGTATCATCTCCGTCGACGACAAGTTCAAATCCATGCTCGTGACGAGTGCCAACGCCGCGACCGGAAATCAATCCGGCGCCGCCGACGACGCCTGGGGAAGCGACGAAGACGACTTTTAATAAGAAAAAGTCCGTCGTCCTGATGAGGATGAGAGAGAAATTATGGTTGTAATATAAATATACGCGAATAAGAAGAAAATTTGAGTTGTTTGTTGGAAAAAGCACAACAGTATCTCGTCGTCACAAACAAACACACCGATACTAAGAAGTTTTATGAGCACGAAACAACTCGCAGACGGCGCGCAAAAACTCGTCGCCGCTTCGCTCGGCGTCACCACCGTCGTCGCCGCGGGTTGGTTCGTCGCCTCCGGGGCGAGAATCATTCTCAACGCGGGGAATACCAACGGAGATGAGAGAAACGACGACGAACGGAAAAAGTGAGACAAACGCGATGAATACGACGCTGCAGAACACGTCGCACGGTTGGATGGGATTAGGAACGTGGAAATCCTCTCCCGGCGTGACCAAAGACATCGTTTTCGAAGCTTTAGCGTCTGGTTTGTGCCGACACATCGACTCTGCTCCGGTGTACCAGAATCAGAGAGAAGTCGGGGAGGCCATCGAACTTTATGTGAAGGACATAAACGGAGGTAAGCGAGAGGATGTGCACGTGACGTCAAAGTTGATGACGTATTCCTTACCGCCGGAGAAGTTCGAGGAAGAAACGAAGAGGCAGTTGAAAGAGTTGAGGATAGAGAAACTGGATTTGATGTTACTCCAGTGGCCGGTGACGACGAGCGGGTCGATCGAGGCGCAATGGAAAGCGTTGGAGCGTTTGGTGAGGAAAGGTTTGGTGGAAAGAATTGGCGTGTCAAACTTTTCGAGGAAGAAGTTGGAACAGTTGCTGAGGTGTTGCGAAATCAAACCGAGCGTGAACCAAATAGAGTGCCATCCGAACTGGAGGCAAGACGATTTGGTCGAGTTTTGTAAAGAGAACGATATCGTGGTGCAATGTTACGGGCCGTTGGGTTCGGGCGACCAGTTTTCCTCGGACGGTTTAAATCGAAAACGGTCCGGTGCGCCGCCTTTATCGAATCCTATAGTTGTAGAGTTAGCGGAGAAGTACGGCGCGACTCCGGCGCAGATATGTCTCAATTGGGCGGTGTTTCATCGAGGTACGGTGCCGTTGCCGAAAACCGTGAACAAAGAAAGGTTGAGAGAAAATAAAGAAGCGCTGGATATTGTCATCTCTTCGGAGGATTTAGCGAAAATAGATAGCATCGAGGAACAGTATCGATTGCAACACGGCTCTTTTCACACCGGACCGACAAAGGAATTTAAAACGCTCGAAGAGTTATGGGACGAGGACGTGTCTTGGGCCGAAGGGCTCGATTTTGAAAAGCCAGACGGCTTTAAACTGCGCAGTAGTGATTAGTTGTAGCTGCTACGTACCCTGGTACACCTAATAATTTACCACACATCTATCTATCTCAAAGGATCGGAATCGTCTAACATGGCAATCATCTTATCGATGATTCTTTTCCCGTCTTCTCGAATGCCCGAGTGCATGTACTCGTTCGTCGCATACACTCGCACGTTCGGACCCATGTAGTTATTGACGACATCCATGGCTAAATCAAAATCGACGAACATGTCGTCCAAATATAACGCGCACGCAGTTTTCGTTTTACACGTTCTCAATTTCTCTAAATCGTACAGTTTCGGCCAATCCGTTCGGTCTTGCAACGCCTGCGCGACGCGCTTCATCGGCTGCAAATAGGACAGTTCGTCGTAAAAGAACGGCAAGACCATCTCGCCGGTGAACAAAACACCATCGTCCCCGTGTTCGGGCGCGACTGGGTCCCAATCGCTCGCTCTTTCTTTTATCGCACGCTCGGCAGCCCAATTTGAACTGTTGTTATCGCCATTCATATAAATAGATTCGTGCATCAACGCGTACAACGGGTTCGAATCAAACGGGTGGAACTTATCGAACGCGTTCATAAACTCATCCGACACTCTTCTTTTTCCATTCTCCTCGCAAATCGCGTTCTCTAACATGTAATGCAGCCTCTCGAACCCACCGGCGGTACCTAACGAAAATCCTAAGGCCTGAACTCCTCTGGCGCTGACGATGTTCCCGTTTAACGTTTTCACCCGTTCCTTGGCGTCGCACAATTTCGCGAGCTCTTTCATAATCTCCTTATCTCTCGGAAATCTCGAATAATACTTCTTCGTTTGCGTCTTCACTCGATCTAATAACTTAACGTACGAGTCTTTCGGATCTTTATTACACAATGGTGGCACCCCGCCAGTCAACAACGCCATATCTATCGCCTCGTTCCCGTACCTGCTCAAATACGTCGTCAAACAGAATCCTCCGAAAGATTGCCCGAGAACGACGTCGTATTTCTTCTCCTCTCCGAGCATTTCTTTCCTAACGAATTCGCAATCTTCCACGATAGAATCCGCTCGATAGTATTGCAACGTCTCGTCTATTGAATTTTCTTCTCTGAGTAACTTTTGTCTTGTCATCGGCGACGAGCGCCCGGTCCCTCGTTGGTCAAGTAATAACACTCGCATGTTCTTCTCCTTCGCCAAGTGTCCAATCCAACCGCCTATTTCTTGCACTCTCGCGCATTCAAATCCAGGCCCGCCTTGTAAATACAGCGCGGTTTTTAATGTCTCTCTTTTCTCAGAAGCTTTATTCGCCGAACTGACGATTTCGCGGACGAATATTTGTATCTTTTCGTTCGTTTTATTGTACTCGAGTTTCGCGTGATGCAACGGAACGGTGAACGAATGGTCGATGATTTCGAGACCAGGGACGGCGAAAGACGCTTGATTCAAAGAAGACAAAGAAGCGAAATTGGTGGTGGTCATCGCGCCTCTTCTTCTGACGATGTTTTTACCGCCGCTCTTGCAGGAAGGAGTGAATAATAAGAGTCTCGGAATACTTTTTAGAAGAGCGTGATGCATCTTTTTTATGGAGAGAAAACGTCCGTCCTTTTGGCATCAAATCTGCTTTTTTCTTCTATTACAACAGTTTGAAACACTTTTATATAAGTTACTATCCGGTGATGCTGCTTTCGCTTTCGTCGTCTCCATCGTCGACGCTCATGTTTGCCATTTTATCGTCGATGTCGGAAAACTCGGCGCGATCTTTGTGTTCGATTAATCCTTTCACGGAGGCGACCGCGGCCATGGCGGTTTTCACCGTGTCGTCCTCTTCGCGTTGTTCGGCGATGCGTCGAGCTTCTTTCAACTCGGCTCTTAATTCGTCGTATTTTTGCATCAAAGCTTGTCTTCGCGCGGTGAACTGCGACGGAAAGAGCATTGGGAAGTATTTTTGAATGAAGGAGTACACCAACACGTGGCCTAACGGCGTGATGGGGGTGATGAGGATGATGATGAAAGGAATGAAGGTGAACAGATCCAAAAACGTTTGGCGAACGGTTTGGACTTCGCGAGGTTTCAAGGAGGTGCCTAACAAGGCGACGCCGAAAAGGCGGCCGGTGGCGCCTAAATCGGAGAAGAGGAGCTTGAACCCGCGGAAGAGGAACACCGCGCCTTCTTTCAATTTCGACCCGGCGTCGTTGACGGAAGCTTTGAACCGTTCGGTTTGGATTTCCAACGAGAGCGCCGGCGAATCGCCGCCGTCCTGGATGCCTAATCGAGACTTCATATCCGGGATATCCTCCGCGAGTTGCGCCAAAACTTCGTCTTCGATTAAAAATACTTCTTTTCGATCGACTAAACTGACGAGCTTGCGTAACTGCGCGTCCATTTTACCGAACTCGGCGACGAGCAAACCCAACTCACTTAAACTGGCTCGATCGGGCGCTTCGCACGCCTCGTCGTCTAAAGCGACCAAAATTTTCTCCATTTCCGTTTGTAACGTTCGAACGGCAAAGACGCGACGCATTAAAGAAACTCGCTCCTCAGACTTTCGGACTTTTTCCGCCAAACGAACGCGAGACAACGAGTCTTTGCCTTCCTTGGCGATCGCGTCTCGTGCTTTCATGACTTCCAGAAACATTTTATCTCGGTCTTGCACTTCAATCAATAAGCGCAAGATGAGTTTTTCCTTCTCCGTTTTCAACGATTTCGGTTTCGGGAGATTCGAGACTACTCCTTGCGCGAGCTTCGCGGTGGACGCGTCTAGCTCGTCCTCTGGGTCGCCACCGTTGAGGCGAACCCAGACGTTTTTGGAATAACTCGCCACGGATTGAATAGCTTGACCCGGCTTTTCTCTCACCGATTTTCTCACTTCCGGTTCTAAAACCTTATTGACGACGTTCTTTACTCTCGGTGATTTCAACGATCGCTCCACGCGTTCGACGGTTCTCACTAACGGTCTGCGAAGTTTTGTGGGAGAAGAGCTCGGTGATTCGCTCGAACCTCCTTCGCCGTATCCTCCCATGCCGTCGCCGCCGGCGTACTCGCCTGGACTTTGCTCGTCGATTGAGTATTCTTTCACGCGTTCCAATCGATCTCTCACCGCTTGCACTTCCGTTCCGAATGCGCACTTCTCCATGAATGTGTTCCCTAGCGCCTCCAACTCTTTGTCGTACTTTTTGACAGTATCGATGACGACCTCCTTGTCCTCTTTCGCCTTGTCCTCGTCGAACGCAATCTCCCACGCGTTATTCTTCTTCGCGGATAAGGCGTCTTCAATATCGTCCTCGTCGTTGGAGGACTTCAAAGACGACGTCAACATCGTCGTCAGGGCGGTCAAAGGCGCGTCCATAAACCCAAGCTTCTCTTGCAACCGCTCGCGACTTTGAAAGATATTCTCCACTTGCTCCAACACCGCTTCAAAGTTGGAACATCTCTTTTCTAAACTCACCACGGTTTCCCCGTCTTGTTGAGAGGATTGGCCGCCGCTCGTATCGGAGTACTCAAACGACCCTTTCAAATCATCCTGCAGAGGCGTCGCGTCGAAATCTTTCAGCTCTTCCAATAAAGTAGCCGCTTCGATGAGTTCTCGATACAAATCTTTCAACGCGACTAAAGAGCTCAACCGAGACACTCTTCGCACGGCGTCTCTCTTCGCCTCTTGGTCGCTCGCGAGAGGCGGGACGCCCGGAATCGCGTACGTTTCGTCCAGCGGTTGCGCGCCTTCCACCTGTTCGATTCCGTTGCTTGTGCTACTGCTATTATTTGCTGTCTCTGCTGAGGTATTCGAGTCCGGAAGAATCGCACGCGTTCGATGTTTATTTTTTCGGTTTCGCAGTTTCGCCTCCGAGACGACGACGATTTGATCTCGTCTCGACGCAGAAAAACTCTCATCACATCCTCTTCCGTCGTAATCTCTCGTCGCGCGAGGACGACTAAGAAACAGAGAAGAAGAAGAAGAAGAACTCGTCGAGCAGTTCGTCCAGGAATTCATTCTGCCGTCGTTTACGCCGCTTCTCGCCGAAGAAGAAGTGAAAGAAGAAGACCAAGAAGTCGCGGTGGTTTTCTCGCGCGCGGAGGAGATCGGCTGCTGACGTGTTTTCGTTCTTCTCGTTAATCTTTTCCGCCGGGAATACCGCGAGGCCGAAGAAGGAGAGACAGACGAAGAGTACGAAGAGACAGAAGACGAGGCGCTCGCGTTGCTCATCCTCGACGCGCTCGTCGAGGCGGTCGTTGTTCCCAACATGGTATTATACGTGATGATGTGTCCTTTCTGTGTATTAATTTATGTCGTTGGTGCGCTCAAATTACCCCACAAAGAAGAGAAAACCAACGGGTTCTTTTTTGAGGTTTTTTTGCTTGTTTTTTTTTTTGAAAAGACTGCCAAATTTTTTTCGTCTTCTTTACGAGCGTCCTTTTTTTTTTCTCCTCCTCCTTTCTGATCACACAAAAATAAGACATGCGCACCGTAGGCGTCAACCTCCTCCTCCCCTCTAAAGTCTCGCGTACGAATACGTATACTACCGCGAGACGAAAGAGTCCACATCCGAAAAGAGCGGTGAACGCGAGGAGGACGGTTTTGAAGGTTTCGAGAGAAGAAGAAGAACCAAATTTGGTGTTGTGTTTGAGGATTCCTGATGATGAGGAGGATGGTCTCGAGGCGAATCATCTTCAGATACAAAAAGAAGACGAAGAAGAGGGAGTAGAAGAAGGAGAAGAAGAGATAACTGTTAGGGAAGGAGCGAAGAGAAAGATAGGGCACGAGTGCGATGTGTGCGAGAAGGTGTTTCAATCTCCATCACATTTGGCCAGACACATGCGTACGCATACGAAAGAGAAACCGTATGAATGTGAAGTTTGCGAGAAGCGTTTTAGTGAATCTGGTAATTTGACAAAGCACATGCGTATTCACACGGGCGAGAAACCGTACGAATGTGATGTTTGCTGGAAGTGTTTTCGTGAATCTGGTCATTTGAAAAGGCACAAGCGCACTCAACATTAGCTGCTCATTTGTAGTTCTAAAAGTATACACATACACGTCGTAAATTCATCATCACAGATACGTAAATTCATCGTCACAGATACCGAGAACAACAACGACTATCTACACCGCAGTCCTTCCACACAAAATTTCTAAAAAGTCTTGTAAGAGTAGAAACTCATTTAAGGAACAAGACGTTGTGAAATGAATCCTCCTCCTTCTCCTCCTCCTCCGTTGAGGAGTACGGCACCACCGCCTCCTCCTCATTCTCCTCCTACTCACGCTCAGCACAGCAACAGTCAACACAATGCGCGTTACCCTGTATCGCAGCAGCCTTCGCAGCGACCAAATCCAATGCAACACCAACACCACCAATCGTCGTCTCCGTCGTCGTTTTCTTCACTCGCGGTGAATGCGCACGCACCGACGACGACGACGACGGAAACCGCGAAAGAACAACTCGGGAGAATTACGTTTCAGTCGACCGCTTTGGAAAAAGTAAACTCGGAGTTGTTCTCGCTGACGTACGGGGCGTTTCTCGTGCAGTTGTTGAGAGACGCGAACGGGGACGCTTCGTTCGTGAATGCGAAATTACGGGGGATTGGGAAATCGATCGGGAATCGATTGATCGAGGAGTATCTGGCGAAGATGATGAATACTGGCGGTGCTGGGAACGGAGTGGGGAATGGCAGTTATTACGGGGGCAGTAATAACGCGGCGGATTCGTGCAAAACGTTTCGAGAGGTTATGGAGAACGTGGCGTTTGTCGGGTTTCGCATGTTCCTCAACGCGCGGTGTCGATTAGTCGATTGGAGCAGTAATAGTAGTAGTAACGGTAGTAGTGGTAATACTCCCACCACGAATGACAACAGTACCAGCAACATGAACAGTAACAGTAGTAGTAGTCACGAGAGCGTTACGTTAGCGATCGAGGATCTCTCTTTGGCGGATTTCGTGGAGTTGCCGGAAAAATATACGAACAGTTTGTCGTATTGCGAGGTTGTGTGCGGCGTGGTGGAGGGCGCTTTGGAATCAGTCAACGTGAGAGTGAAAGTGCACTTTGTTAAAGACGGATTGAGGAGCGATTTGTCGTCCAGTTACGTCGGGCAAACGCAAGAAAGCGAGAGGGTGGTGAAGAATTGTAAGTTTGCGTTGCGCGTGACGTCGTTAGGACCGATCGAGGACGAACCGTATCCGTTTCAAGATGACGATTAGTAATCATTATACCAGGTGCAGTGGGTATATTTATGTGCTAATAACAACGCAGTGTAAGAATACATATTTACTAATAATACAAAGCGCAAAAGCGGCGGTGACTTTTCTTATTTTTCTTGTACGCTCTTTAACGATCGAAGACGTTCGTTAACTTCGCACGTGATGTCCGTGATATTTACGACAATAACATGGAATGCACTTAAGTTTTTCGGTAGGTGTTGCGACGCATTGAGTTCGTCCTCTTCCTCGCTCCCTTCATTGTCGTTGTCGAGTATGATGTCTTGCGATCCAGGCGTCGGCGGCGGCGACAGCGTCGAGTTCTTCGCGCCGCTCTTTCGTATCCGCTGAAACGTAGACGCTTTTCTCGAAAGTTCCACGCGAACGTGACGAGAGGACGTTTGCGTCATGTTCTCAACCATGTTCTTGTTGTTCTTGTTGTTGTTCTTTTTCTCCTTCTCTTTTGTCGCGTCTTTCCCCTCGTCTCCTCGTTTAGCAGTTGCCGATGTGGTTGGTGTTGTCACCGAAAACTCTTTTGAAATTGAAAACTCTCTCGCAAAGTTTCTCTTCGTCATCTTCCCGGTTTTCTCGTTCTTCTCTTCGCTTTCGTCGTTCAAAATCTCCTCGAAAAACTCATCAACGCTCCTCTCGCCCGGGTTGGGTTTGATCTGTCCACTCGCGCTCGCTTCGGAAAATAGCGTATACAAGGATTCGCCGGTGAAGTTTTTCTCCTTTGAAAACCCCAAGAGTCTCTTCGTCGCTTTGTTTGCGTACACTATGGACATCGTCGCATCGCGTTCCTCTTCGTCTTCGTCCATGTTTTCCTGGTCTTCGCGATTATATATATAATTCCCGTACTCATCGGGAATTCGTTCTTCTTCTTCTTCTTTTTTTTCTTTATCACGACAATCGTCATCTTCTTCTTTTTTATCTACCGAACCTAAACTGACCAACATGAACCCTCTATCGCTATCATCAATCGCGTCCATGAAATACATCTGCATCGCCGTCTTCTCGATCGTTTTCGCGCACGCGTCCGCTAATCGAGTCAATAAGTTCAAATCTTCCCCAGACATGTCGTGCCTCGGCTTCGTATCCAAAACGCAAAACGATCCGAACCGCACGCCTCGAACGATAATCGGTGCGCCGGCGTAAAACCGCAAATGCGGCGGTCCTAAAACTAACTCGTTCGTTTGAAACCGAAAATCTTGCATCGCGTCTTCCACGACCAATACTTTCGGTTCTTTCGGCAACAGCGTCCATCCACAGAAACTGTTCTCCCTCTTCGTCTCCGTCGCATCTAACCCAATATTCGCCCTAAATGTTTGCTTGTTCTTCCCTACTATGGTGACTAAACACATCGGCACTCTCAATGCCGTCGCACAAATCGACGTCAACAAATCAAAATGTTCGTCCGCGTCTTTGTTCTCGATGTCTAAAATCCCGCTCGCTCGCACCGCTAACAATCGCTCCTTCTCGTTTCTCGGTTTCGGCGCTCCGGAAAACAAAACTCCATCGCCGTCCACGATAACGTACGGTGAGTTTCGGTACCCGTTGTCTATGATATCTAAATCTGTCATCACGTTCGCCAACGCGGCTTCGTGCGCGAGTTTTCTCATCTTCGCTTGTTTCGACCCCGTGGACTCGTTGTAAAACGCCTTGTTGTTTTCGTTTTTACTCGTCGCGCCGCCGCACAAGGTGTTCGAGCCACCGACATCACCACCACCGCATTGTTCTTGTTGTTGTTGTTCGTTTTCTCTCGCGGCGTTGCTCGGGAGCGATAAACAATCCGCCACGTTGTTGTTCTCGTTGCCTTCTCCCATCGCGTTGCTCTCCGTCGCTTTCCAATTTGCGTCGTCCATCGGATTTGAGGAAACGAACGCTTTCGCGCGCAACAAATACAAACACTAATAACGTTGGTCAAAAACTACTTTTCTGCGAAAACGAGACAGAGAGTAATTCCACGTATAAAACGAATCGAGCAGAGGCGCGCGCGCAATTTAGGTGCTTTTAAAATACATAAATATGTTGCGCGGATATGTAAAGCGTGTGTCAATTAAGGTTATCCGTCGTCGTTATCCGATTTGTGCGGACAAATCAGAGCGAGCGAGAAAATGAGATTTTTTGAATCTTTGAATTTTTTTCACATGAAGGGCTAAAAATGCGCTACTTATGTACCAATATCTCGGGTATTTATCTCAGTCAGATGTATCCCAAACGTCTTCGAATGGTTGCCGGGAAGAACATGCGTAAAATTCCCTCGCCGTTGACGATGGGGACGATGATTTGCGTCGCGCCGCTTAAAACTTTCAAGCCTTCCCAACACCGTTCGGGAGTCGGGAGCGGGACGAGTAAACGACCCATGCCAAACACCGCGACGGCGAAGAAATGCGTGACTAAATTCAAAGGGTTCGGGTCTAAACCGGAGAGTAAGGCGATGGGACCTCGAGCGTATCCACCGCCGAGCTTGAGGTATTGAAAGCACGCTTTGCGCATCTCTTCCATGCCGGAGTTTTCGGATTTGGTAAAGACTTTATACAAGGCGTTGGCCAAGGTGTTGATGGTTAACGCCGGTCGCGTTCGGTGCGCGTAGAATTCGTCGACGGCTTTTTGTATGCCAGAGATGTTGTACGCGTCCGACTGGCCGTCGCGGAAAGACGGACCCAACGGTTGTAGCGTCGATTTGAAGGTGGCGATGTCGCTCAAAGCGACGGTCATGCCACCCCCGGTCAACGGATGGCGCATGTTAAACGAATCCCCGAGCAAAACTGCCCCTTTTGTTCGCTTCGGATTCGCCGGCATCGTTTTGTTCGGCATTGCCTTAAAGTCGCCGCGTTCGACGGCAATTTTCAAATACGGTTGCACGCGCTTAGGAACTTGTGGTAAAATTTTCTCCAAGACGTACTTCGCCATCGACCCGTCTTTGACGCGAGGCATTTTCACGTGTGAAGGAATATCCACCAAACACCGAACTTCTTTCGAGGAGATCGGGTAGAACAAAACCGGAGATGGATCTCCCAAAACCACGTGGCCTTGATTCGCGTTTTCGCCTAAAATTTCGCTCGGCGCGCCGTCTAAAATCAACCCGACAAAGTGCGAAGGGTGATCAATCTTATTATCCGCTAACTTTTTCCTCAAAGAGGAAAAGTGCCCATCGCACACGATGGTCAACGGCGCGTAGGACGTAAACCTTTTCGGTTTCTCCTTTCCTGCGACTAATTGCCCGTTCACCCACTCGTCGCCTCCGATGTCGTACGCGATGCCGGCGACGCCGCCGTCGTTCGCCTCGTCGTTCCACGTCTCCCCGTTTTCTTTCACTAAAAACTTCACCGTCCCTTCTCTCAAAGTCACGTTTTTATTCCCGTACGCTTTCCTTCTCAACTGTTGCACGAACCTCCCGTTATGAAACGACCTCCCGGCGATATCATCGTTCAGCGATTGCTCGTCCAGCGGATACATCATCGTCGCCTCCTCCCCGTCTTTATACATGGTATATCCGTACACTTTCTGCGCGTCGATGTTCTCCACGCACGATTCTAAACCTAACTCTTTCAATTTCTTATACCCGCCCGGTTGTAACAACTCCCCGACGATTCTTTCCGGCGTCGTCGCGTCTCGTTCCACGCACAACACTTTCCTCCCTTCGTCGCCTAACACGCACGCCAACGAAGCCCCCGCGACGCCGGCGCCAACGATGATGACGTCCCACTTCTGGTCCCGTTCGTCCGAGGACGACGGGAGCGTAAACGTAAACTCGTTTCTTTTCTTCGGTGGCACGTAATCACTCCCATTCGTATTAGTCTTCGTATTACCACCACCACCTGTCATCTTTTTCTCCTCGTTCGACGATACAGACGACGACGGAAACGAGGATGATGCAGATGCGTTCGTCTCGTCGTCGTCATCTTTGACGATGGATTTCTTCTTCTTAAACGAAGAAGACATGCGTTTCATCAACGAACCCGCCATATTATTTTAACAACAACAACAACAACAACAATATATTCTCTGTACTTCTCCTCCTCCGATGATGATATATGTGCGATGATGACGACGACGATGAGAGTTGCAACAAGTGTTACGCGTTAATAATAGTAGTATTCAAACGAAGAGATCTGCGAAAAATGTGTCGTGTGTTTTTGAGAAAAAAGGAATTTCTTTAAAAAAAAAATGTAGGCACACACGTGTTGCAGGAGTTTATATACGCAGCTTTAAGACAATTCGAATTACATATGTACGCGTAAAAGGAGCTGGTATACTCGTAATCAACACAGGCAATACTTATCATTCATCATTTTACGCGAACGCGAGGAGTAAAACGCTCGTAAAAAGCGTTAAAAAGTAAAACTCGGAAGGAGAAAAGGCGGCGCGACGCGCCGCCGGCGAAATAATCAAAGTGCTCGTCGGAGGAGGACTCGGTGGAGGAGGACTCGGCGGAGGCGCGAGTTTTACGACGGTAATTGGCGCCTTGATAGAACTGGCAGTGACAGTTAAATCAGCTTGTCCATCGAGCGCCGCGACCAAGTTTGTCGCGTCATCGGTGACCAGTTTCGTTTCCACGACGGCGAGGTTGGCGAACGAGGACGTTTCGACTTTGAAATCGACTTGGACGGCGTTCGTCGCGGTTAATTTTCGTCGCCGGTAATTATCGTCGTCGGCGCCACTGAAAACAACATCGGTGATATCCGTGATGGTGATTTCATCGACTTCAACGGCCAAGTAGGAAGCCATGCCCGCGATAAAGGCGGTCTTTTGCGCGTCCAAAAATGTTGCGACGGAGTATCCCGAAAGTTCCAAGGAAGATTCAATCGCTGCAACAGAGGTCGGTTTGCACGCGGCAGTACTTATCGTCTTGCCTGCAGAACACGAGGTTGCTCCGGAAAGGGAGTATCCAGAGTTGCAATTGAAAATACACGTTTCGCCGTGCGAGAGTAACTCTTTGCAAGCACCGATACTTCCGTTTTCTGGTGTTTTCTCCGACGCGTCGCATTTTTGCGTATTCGTGATGGCGTTGTTATCGTAATCCAACATTGTAGGGGAGACGCAAGCGCCTTCACCGTCGCATACTTTTGAGTAGACGCCAGAAATCGTGTCCGTTGAGCACGGAGGACCCTTCTTTGTTGCATAGTACACACCTCCCGACAACCAAAAGCACGGTTTGTTTTCTGCTTGGGGAGCCCAAGTTTCGTCAATTCTGCATTCGTTTTTATAGCACCCACCCGTCTTCGAATCAACTGTGCAAATTGTCCCGTACGGTTTCCAGTAATCGCGCGAATCGCACGATTTCGAAACGCCATCGCACGTTTCTGCAACATCGCATCCACCTTCACCAGCGGCGGCTCTGCACACGACATCCTTCGCCGCGATGCTGCACGCGTCGGTACAACAGCCGTCGTGGTAACTCGAACACGTTTTACCTGTTTTCAGTTTACACGTGGACGCATCGCAACAGTTTTGTTCATTTGCACCGTAATATAAAGTGTTCGTGCAATCTTTACCGTAACAATCGCACTCTTCACCTTCTTCAACGATTCCGTTACCGCAAACGTTGGTATTCCCTTGAGTCAAGCACGACTTCATGCCTTCGATTACATCGTTGTATACGTCTTTCGAGCACGTCGACCATTGCGTTTCGAGTTCATCACCCGCAAGCGCGGCCATAATTAATCCAGCAGCAGGGCAACTCTCTGTGCCAGAATCGCCATCACCATCGTGCGGAAATCCAAGGTTATGTCCTATTTCGTGCGCAACGGTTGCAGCGCTGTATCGCAACGTATTGGTGTATCTGACCTCGTTTACGTTTTGCGCCCATGTTGCGCAAACCGTACCCAACCACGCAAGTCCAATGGTACCGCCGTCAAAATCGTGTCCAGACAGTACAACGACATCGTCCGCGCCGTTGAAAAAAGAAGGATCCTGCTCAACCACCCAATTAGAAACGTTGTCTAAGAATTTCCCCACGTCGACTTCATCATCATTTTCACAATAATCGCACGCCTCGGTATCGTCCGCAAGCGTGGCGTGCGTCCACGGTTCCGACGTTCCAAGATTACCGTCCGAAACAGTATTTCCTTGACTCGCGCTAAAGATACCGAATCCACTCACGACCACGTTTAATTCGACATCAAAGACCCCGTCGTAAAGCGCGTTGACAAAGTTCATAACCGCCAACGAATCCATGATGCAATCCATATCCGTCTTCCCATCATTTATGTAGTCCGCGGAGCGTTTCATATCGATGATGACGTACGTTTCCAACTGAGCAGTCCAATGTTCGCCGGCGTGATTAAGCCTTCGTCGCATTCGTTTCTTGTGTCCGTGTTCGTCGTCGGCGGTGGTCCCAGGTTTATACATTACCTCGTCGAATCTGGTCCCTTCCAAGTTGCTGTCGAGTTCGTCTTCCGCTCGAAAGGCGATGAAATACGTCGATCGTAACTTCTTACTCAAACTGATGCTATCACTGGTCGCAATCGAATCATCGCCATCCGCGTCATCATCCTGTAAAAGCGAACGGCTTCTTCGCCGTCTCATCTTCTCCTGCGCCACGTCCTCGGTAAAGTCCGCGTGCGGCGACGCCAAAGAAATGCTCTCATTCTTCGCGACGACGTTGAAGTGCGCGCGAGATCCCCCCGGGCAAAGATTCCCAGACGCGATGTTATTCGCATTTTTCGTTCCCGCAGTCGTCGAAGAAGAAGAAGAAAGCACGGTTTTACCGTCGTAAAAGCATTTCTTCTCTCGTTCCAACTCGAGCGTATTCACCCAATCGATCGACTTCGGTTCGTTTCCGTTCAATTGGTCCACGAACAAGGCGCCATTTTTGAGAAATTTTTTGTACGATTGTTCCACGTTCACGCGAAAGTGCGTCCCGAACGCGGTGAATTCAACCGCGGTAATCTTTTCATCAGTATCATCGTCAGGAGAGGAAGTTAAAGATGATTTCGTCGTCGTCGTCGTTTCTACTTTTGAAAACGTCACGACTTCGAACGCTTTCAGGGAAGATTTCGCCGGCGACTCGAACGCATTCACGACAGTTAGAGAGAACAACGACGCAAAAACGAACAAAAGAAGAGAAAAAACAACCCCTTTGTTGTTGTCGACGAAGAAGAATCGTTTTTGTTGCCGCATCGTCGTCGTCGCATTCATCGTCGATAAAAAAAGTGCTTCGCGCCTCTCCGCTTCTCTCTCTCTCTCTCGCTCTCTTTGTTTTGCGCGCAGTTACGAGGAATACTGTGTGTGTGTGTTACTCCTGTAGGTACTCCTGTACTAAGAATAAATATGTGACGACTTGACCCCCCTTTTCGTTCATCAAAAAGTCCCTCCTTTTTTTGTTCATTTTTGTTTGTTCATTTTTTTTTTTGCTCTCTCGAAAAAAAAAGAAGGAAAAGAGGAGCGCAACCGCCGCCAAAACACATCTGTCCTTCACTTGGAATACTCTACTCGTTTGGAATCTCATTCATCATCATCAACACGTAATATCAGTTAAAGAAAAAGAAGAGAGCTCTGCGACTATAAGTGAGACTGTTCTTCTCGCGTAATGTTTGACCGTCATAAAAGCGACGAGGATGGATCTTCTTCTTCTTCTTCTTTGTCTTCCGACGACGACGAGGAAAAGAAGAAGAAGAAGATGAAAAAAAAAGACACGCTGAAAATCAACCAAAAATTTGCCTCGCGCTTCGAACACAACGAACGGAGGAAAGAGGAACACCGGTTGAAAGAGAAAGTCGGGAAAGAGTATTTAGTGAAAGGGATGATGATGAAACAGAAGAAGAGCGATGGGAGCAGCGATTCTGATGATGACGACGATGAGGAGAGCAGCAGTTCGGACGAGGGCGATATTACAGAGACGAAAGAGAAGCAGTTCGTGGACGTGTTGACAAAGTTGAAGAATAAAGATCCGTCGGTGTACGATCCGAACGCGAAGTTATACGACGAATCTTCCTCTTCTTCCTCCTCGGATTCTGAATCGGATTCTGGACCTGATGACTCCGATAAAAAGAAGAAGAAGAAAAAGAAGAAGAAGATGACGCTGCGGGAAGTGCAAGCGAGAGACTTGCTCGAAGGCGGCGCCAGGACGTATGAATCGGACGAAGACGAAGATGGGTTAGGCAAACGAAACAAAGATGCCGGCCCGTCGTACGTGGAAGAGCAAGAGGCGTTGAAGAAGGCGTTCAAAAGCGCCGCCGGTAATAGCAGGAGCAATAACAGTAGTAGTAGTAGCGGCGACGACGACGACGGAAATTCAGATTCAGATTCAGACGACGACATCGGAGGATTAGTCGTGAAGAAACGCGCAGAGAAATTCGACAACAACAACGCGAAGGACAGCACTCATAAAATAGAAGACGAGAATAAGAAAAAGTTAGCCGAGGTTTTGAAAGACGAGGACGAGTTTTTGAAAGATTACATCGTCAATCGCAAATGGACGGATATCAACGCCGATGGAAGAACAAACGGAGGAGATTCAGATTCGGATTCCTCCGAGGAAGATTTAGAAAGACAAGAACAGTTTGAACACGAATACAACTTCCGATTCGAAGAGCCAGGGGGGACATCTATTCGGTCGCACGCGAGAAACATCGACGGGACGCTTCGTCGCGAAGACACCCGTCGTCGCGAGAAGAGACAAAGCGTAAAAGAGAGGAAACAGACCGAGCGGCAAAAGTTGATGGAGGAAGTCAAACGCTTGAAGAACTTAAAGAGAGAAGAGATTCGTAAAAAAGTCGATTTGATTTCGAAAATTGGTGGCATTTCCGGCACTGACGCGGCAAAGATTGCCGATTTAACTCAAGAATTTGATCCAGACGCGCACGATCGGGCGATGCGAGAATTGTACGAGAGTAAAGAGAACGACGAAGCCTATCAAGAGTTGGAGGATGAAGACGGGAACCCAATTAAACCGGAGTTTGACGACGATGTAGAGGACGAGTTGAAGGTGTTGATGAAAGCACCAGAGGAGGTCAACGCGAGAGAAAACGAACGCTTCGAGAAGATTCGGAAGAACATGGCAAAAGTAGACGCAAAGTTACAAGCCGAGAAGGATTTATTGGACGGAGATGATGATGAAGACGATAGCGACGACAACGAAGCAGAGGAGCGAGACGGAGACGCAGCAGATGATCAAAACGACGACGACGACGATAACGATCAAAATCAAGAAAACGTGTACTCCAAACGCGCTTTGAAGCGATGGAAGAAAGAGTTGCAGCAGAAAATGGATGAGTTTTATTCCCTCGATTACGAAGATTTCGTCGATGGATTACCGACTCGGTTTCAATACAAAGAAGTCGCGCCGTCCAACTACGGCTTAACTACGCGCGAAATTCTCTCCTTGGACGATAAGGATTTAAATCAAATAGTCAGTTTGAAGAAAATCGCGCCGTACAGAGAAGACGAAGGGTTCTTGAGCGCGAAAAATCGCGCGAGAGCGCGCGAGTTGGCCGAGAAGTTCTTGAAGCAAAAGAGGCAAGACGAGAAGAAACGAGGCGACGGTAAAAAGCGCAAGAATAAAGACGATAAAGACGACGACGATGATGATGACGACGACGATAAAGAAGCGCGCATGGCGTCGTACGCCTCCTCCGCGTGGGGTAAACGAAATAAGTCTTCAAATAAGAACGAAACTGGAGTGGATCCGAATGCTGCCCCATTGGATACTCGGTCTCGCAACGCCAAGAAAAACGCCAAGAAGCGCGCGAAAGCGAAAGCGAAGCAGGAAGGAGGAGCGTAAAACTTTTAACAACAGATTTTAGGATAGAACAATACATAAAAACATTTGTTTCTTTACAACGCCAACGTCGGCTTAAAGTTCGATTGCAAAAACGCCTTCTTGCTCTTCGACCCTTTCCTTTTCCCTTGCCCGCCGTCGTTCCCTCGCTTCTTCGCTCGGCGTTCCAGTTGCTGCTCGGCTTTCTCCTCGGCCATTTTTTTACGAAACTCTCTCTTCTCTTTCTTATTTCTCGTTTTCGTCGGTTGTATTTCTGTTGTTGTTGATTGTGCTGCTACTGCGGCGGCTGCTTTCGCCGCTCGCGTTTGCGCGACTAGACTACTGCTCGTTTTCTTCTTCTCAACGAGAATTTTTGGAGAAAGACGAAGCCCAGGGGTGGATTTATCATCATCTTCATCTTCATCTTCTTCGGACTCTTTCGCGCTGTCGTCTTTCTTTTCCTCCTCAAGCTCGTCTTCTTCATCGGACTCTTCTTCTTCTTCTTCGCCTTCTTCTTCGTTGCTCTCTTCGATTTTCTCTAATCCGTATATGGTCAGCTCTGGCATCCTCTTCTTCTTTTTGCATTCATTTTCATCATCACCGTCAGCATCATCATCATCATCATCGGATGCTTTTTTCTTCTTCCCCGTTCTCGCGCCCCCGCAACAGGCTTGGAAATCAAACATAGTATTATTATATATAGATGGAGAAGCGAGACCAACAAAAAATGAGGACGAGAGAGAAAGAGAGAGAGAGAGCAGAGAAAGCTCTTTCTTTTCTTTTACTCCGAGCAGCGCGCTTTGTGCGTTGTGAGGTTTTTCGTGACCTTTGGGGAACGAGAGGACAGCCTGGACAGGGAAACGAAGCGCAGATATTTGTACACGAGCAGAGCTTTTGGTGCGTGTGTGTGATAATAGTACAAAACGTTATAAAAATATATATATAAATAAAGAGAAGATTCCTCTCGATCTCTCTCTCTCTCTCTCTCTCTCTTGTTGTTGTTGTTGTTGTTGTTTCTCGTCGCGCTTTCTCTCTCGCTCTCGTCGTTCACTTTTCGAGCGTGAAGTATTTACTTCTTTCGTGTTGTGTTCAATTTTTTGTTTCCTTTTCCTGACGAGAGTGTCCGTTAGTCCGTTCGGATATTCATTTCTTTTCTCTCCTTGATCCTTCTACGCCCCACCACCTGCTACTCCTCCCGCCGCTGCTACCCCGTCCTCCTCTGCACCACCGCTTTTCTTATTTTTCCCGCTCCTCGATTTCGTCACCTTCCGGTACGCTCGGCCGATTAAACTTTTCTTCTTCTTCAAAACTCTCGTCGGTTTCCCGGTGACCGGGTCGAGTTCTTCCACCGAGATCATGGAACTCCCGGCTTCCGAACCGACGTCGGAGCTGTTGTCGTCGATCGCGAGATCGTCCGATCCTCCAGTCGTCGTCGCGTTCTCTTTACCGTCTTCTTTCCCGGGGCGGTGTAACCCGCACCACGCGAAGAGCTTTTCAAACATACTTATGTGTAAGTGTGTTTGCGTTTATGCCGTTTGGGTGGTTTTTGAAAATGTTTTTCGTTTGGTTTGGGGGAAAATGCACGCAAGAACAAAAACTTGGACGTTTCCCACACAAAGAGAGCGCACACACACACTTTGGGCTTTTATAACACGTAAAGAAGAAACGAGAGAGAGAAGGAGACGAAGTGCATAAACAGTAAGAATGCACCGAGCGCGCTCGAAAGGCATCGGTCGCAAATATGAACACACCAGTCGCGAAACGCACCTGACGAGAAGAAAAACGAAAGACGTGTACTTGCAAAAGGCGGCGTTCATGGAAGCGTTCGCGAAAAGGAAAAAAGAGGAGAAGAAAGAAATGATGGAGCAATTGGAGAGGAAAAGAACACAAAGCGAGGTGCCGACGGTGCACGGATCGAGCTCGAAACCGGACGAGAGGAAGGTGGATTTGAAAACGTGCGTGAGCGAACCCGGGGAGGAGATTTTGGTCAAATCGTTGAAGAGTAAATCTGGAGGCGTGGTTGGGAAGATGGAATACAGCGGGAAAGCGTTTCCGATCGAGAAGAGGAAGAAGATCATGATGGCGAGGAAAGCGGAAATTGAGTTGGTTTTGGAGCAGAAGCTAGAGAAGGAGCTGATGATGCGAGAAGAAGGAGTGGAAGAGGGTGACGCAGACGAGGACGAGGAACGGGTAGAGCTCCCGGTGTTTATAGGCTCGATGTCCAAGAAGAAGAAGAAGCATAACAAGAAGATGGCGCGACGAGCGTACACGAAATGATGATGATGATGATAGGAATAATAGAAATAGCATAGAAGAGAGATTATGTTGTAGTGGGTAATAATAATAATAATAGAAATAGTGTACACTAACTAATGATGAGGACGACGATGATGATTTAATCGAACGGCTAATATTTTAATCCTCCTAAAAGCGCGATAAGTGCAACCTCGCTTGATCTCGCATGTTCTGAACGCTAGCTCTATCTTCCGCGCTGATATTGCTGGAATACTCAGACTCTAAATATTCCGTTAAGTCTAACATTGCGTCGCTGTAGTTGTGTAGTAAAAAATGACACATCCCAGAGTCTCTCACGTTCATTATTCTTATCGCCCCATCCGGCGAGCAGTACTTCTGGTATTCGCACATCGCCAACGCGTTCTTGTAATCGCTCTTGTTAAAGTATATGGACTTGAGGTTCGTCAGCATTCTCGTGTAAAATGCTCTCGGTTTTAAGTGGTTATCTTCCAGAAAAGATCTATCGATGGTGACTCGTTCGCCTTTCCGTAGTCTATACAGTTTGGAGAGCATTTCTTCGGCGTCTTCTACGAACAACACGTCTCCATCGTGAAAACAATCGACTAAAATCTCACATTCGGGCACATCTGCTGGGCGAATCATAAAATGTCCGGGAAGATTCACGCCAACCATGTTAATTCCGACCATTTTCGCGATTTCCATGTATATCAAAGATAACGTAATCGGAATTCCTCGCTTCGTATCCAAAACTTTGTCCACGCACGAGTTTCCGACGGCGTAATAATCCTCCAGATTCCCTTGAAACGCCGTCTCTGGATTTACCTCTTTGTTGAATGAAAGCGTGGAGATTTTCTTAATCGTGCGCAAGGTAAAGCGCTCCTCTCGGTTTTCCGGCAATTCTTTCTCCACCTCCTCCGCCAACGCTTTCACTCGATTTTTCTGCTCGTTTACGTCCAACTCTGGATTCGCGTGCATCGCTATCAAACACGCGCCGTGGAAAAGATCGTATTGGGAACTCTCGAACGCCTCGTTCTCTTCGATAAACGTTTGAAACAACGTTTGACCTCGTCGTTCTCTGGTCCAATTCGCTAAGGCAACATCTAAATTCACCTCGATGTCGTCGACGTTTTCTTCGTTCATCCTTTCGTCGTCATCTAACGTCGACTGCTGTTGGATGCGTCGTCGGTCGCGCTCGATTTTTGCTTTTCTCGCGTTGTATATCATTAAAATTCTTCTGGAATAATCAGTCGTGGAAGTAGTCGTAGTGGTGTTGTTTGTATTCGCCCTGTGGTTTGTCGTGCAAAAGTAAGAAAAGGAGAAGGAGGAGTGCGCGCGCATGTGTGTCTCGTGTGTGTTTTTGTGTCGTTTTTTGCGTGCAATTTTTATCCAAAACATCCAAAAAAAACAAGGTAAAGTGCTCACATTATTCACATCTACTGCGAGTCCTCTTATTATATTACTACTTTTATTACGAAGTATCGTAATACGTCTCCCTCACTTTCGAGTCGTGGAAGACAACTTTGTTCCTTTTCACGTTGGTTTGATCGAAATGACTCGCGCTCTCGAACCGCGATCGGTTGCTGGAGGATTCCACGTTTAATATCAAACGCGGATTTTTGTGCAGTTTCGTTTTCGCGTCGAGCTCGTCCTCGGCTAATTTCGAGGAGATCAAAGCTTGGATGCTTCTTTGGACAAAGCGAGAATCGAGCATTTGAGGCACGGCTTGTACCATTCTTTGGACGTTTGGTAAGCCGTTTTGGCCGGCGAATGGGAACATGTCTTCCAATGTATCGATTTCCATTCGCCACTCGCGTTCGATTTTAGCATCTTCGCGTTTGTCTTCTTCGGCGCCGCGTTCGATTTTACTATCACTACTACTATTACTACTACTAAAGTTTAAGTACACTTTGGGATTCTTACTGGCCATTTCGGCCACGTCGCAAGTCGGGAAGATTTTCCGCATGGACAACAATCGAGACGAAACGCGTTCGAGACCGACCCGGAAGAGTAAATCTTCGACGAGTCGCTTATTGTTGTTCGCGTTCGTTGTCGTTCGCAGCGACGGCAGAAGTAAAAGTAAGCGCTCTTTCATTTTCGAGTATTCGCCGTCTTCTTCTGATTCTATCTCGCGGTCGCGATTGTCCCTGAAAAACTCTCTCTGCAATTGCTCGTCGGTCACCAAGACCGACGTGTCTCGATCTCGATGCACTTCTTGAATGTTAGTATTGGTGTTGTTGTTCTTTTTGTTAAAGTACTCTTTCGGCATCATCCGCAAATCATCCCTCGTAATCGTGTCCTCGTCAGAATTCGAAAGTTTCTTGCTCCAGTGAAATCGCTCGTTGATTCGAACGACGTCGTCGCGTTCTTCTTCTTCTTCTTCTTCTTCTTTCGTTTCTCTTTCTGGGTGCGCTTTTGGATAATAATATCTTCTTCTTCTTCTTAGTTGGTTATGGGTAATTTGTTCTTTGTTGCGGCGGTATAAAACTCGGGAACAACAACAACAACAACGACAACAACGACGACGAAACGAAGGAAAAGCCTGACGATGCGACGACGACGCGCGTGGTAATCCCGTCGTCGTCATCGTCGTCGTCGTCGACGACTTTTCTAAAGCACTTCTTTCCCTTTTTTCCTTTTTTTTTCTCTTTTTTTTAGGGTCTGAATGTGACGTTCTTATTTCTTAATTTCGGCCGTAAACCCTTAATAATGCGCAAATGCTGTGCGATTTTCATCGCGCGAAATCCATTCCTATAATGGCTTTGTGGTCTAGTGGTATGATTCCCCCTTCGGGTAAAACCTTAGTGAAATGTTCTAAACATGGGGGAGGCCCCGATTTCGATTATCGGCAAAGCCCGTTTATTTTTTGCTTGTAGATGGGAGTACTATATATTACTACAGTGATTCCAGCGCGGTTTTATATATTTTGTGTGTATTAATTACATCCGTCTACTTCACCGTTTGCTGTAAAAGTCCCCACCAATTTCGCCGCCAATTTTTTTGCTCCCGGACGAAACTCGGCAATATTTCAACAGCATCGCCTCTCGCGTCATCCCGGGAGTTTTCACCATCCCTTCCAAATACGGCTCTAATTCTGTTAACAACCATTTCGGCTTTGATTTCCACAAGACTGCGAATCTATCTTTTGGTTCTCTCGGCATCGCGTTCGCGACTAACGCGCTCGCAACGTTTCGTTTGAACTCGTTCTCGGAGGCGAAAAATGCCAATCCGGCAAACAGCGCATCCATCGTTTTCTTATCCTCATCGATATCGATTTTAAACTCGTCGATGATAATCTCTTCGTTGACGGCTTTGATAGCTTCCAAGTAGTTGAATTTTGCGTTTTGCTCGAATCTGTGCTTGATGTATCGCTCCAACTTGAACCGCACGACTAAATCTTTCGTTGTTTTTACTCCTCGTTCTTGTTCTTGTTCTCCTCCTCCTTCTTCCTCCCTTGCTCTCTTCTTCCCCAAGAGCGTAGAATTCATGTTTTTGTTAGTAAAGCCAAACTTTTTCAAAACGAGATCTAACACCTCCATTGGAAACTTCTTTTCCGTGAACTCAAACGCCTCCGGCGCGGTCATCCCCACGTCTTCACTTTTACTAAAATCATACTTCCCACTCTCCACCGCGCTCGCCATGACAATCCCTAAAACGTACTCAATTGCCTCTTCGTCTATTCCTCTCCATCTATTCTCTCCAACCTCGACCGCGTTAATCAAACTCGACGGATTTTCCAACGCGTCCTTCAACTCCATCTCGCTCGCTTGCACTTTCGAGAGCAAAAAATCAAACCCGTACGACGAAGACGATTTTGAAGTTTTCTTTCCATCTTCTTCTAATTCTTCCTCTTCGACAGAGGATTTCGTAATCATAAACTTCTTCTCTAAAAACATCTTCAACTTCTCCAATCTGGGCGCGATTTCCGTCAAATCTAAATGCGAGGACACTTGCGCGTGCGTTTTCGCTATTTTCTTCCCATCCGCATCTCTCTCAATCGTCCCGTCGTCAAACTTCCCGGGAGGTGCGCACAACAGTAACGTGTTCGAAGTATCCACTCGTTTCACCACGAACGTTTTGTTCTTCGTGCACAGCACCGCTTCTTCCTCTGGTTCGCCTTTAAACTCGATCGTGCCGTCGTTTCCGTCGGACATTAGCTGCTCGTAAATCTCATCCGACACTTCCAACATTTCGTATTTTCGAGCGTGGAAATCTTTGTCGTAATGCAAAGAGAACGTTTCCGTGTCGTCTATGTCGTAGTTCTTTTGGAACCAGTTCGGGTCTGACTCGGTTTCTTTTGTCTCTCCTCCCATCGTTTAAAAGTCGTGATAAAAGTAAAAGTCGTCGTCCGATTATTATTATTGTTATTGTTATTAGTATTCGTGTGTGTGTGTGTGTGTTGTTGTGTTGTTGTTGGTGTTGGTACGCGTTTTAAAAATTTCAATCTGCTTTTAATAAAAAAAGTAAAAAGAAATGTTTCAATTTATAAAATACCATCCATCATGGAACGGAGGATGAGAGCTAAATGGCTATCGTCGCTATCATCGCGAGCACTATCTTCGTTGATTTTCTTCACTATCCGATCTTCTTCTTCTTCTGTATCTTCTTCGTTGTTTGTTTTATCAAAAGCGAAGAAGAAACGTTTTCTCTTCTCGAAGGCTCTCGCGGCGGCGAGCTTCGCGCGGCGAGCGAGAGTTATCGAGAGCGAGTCTCTCTCGCGCAAGACGTCTTCGACGGTGAGATGAGTCGGTGTCGTCGTCGTGGAGGACGTAACGAACATCATCTTTTCCGCCACGGCTTTTAGTATCGGTTGTAACACGGTACGTTTGATTTTAATCGTCGCGTTTATTCCTGGCGCAGAGCGATGACGGAGAGAGGAAGATGTTCTGCGTTTGCGCTTTCGAGTCGTCGTCGTCGTCGCTTTCACTTGAACATTATTTTCCTTCTTGTTCTCTTGTTCTTCTTTTCCATCCTCGTCGTCGTCGTTCAAAGGTTCCGCTGCTTTCAACATCGTCAACTGTTTCTTCGTCTCGTCGCTTTTCTTTTGCATTTGTCGTAAACCTCTGGCGACGATGAACTCCTCGGTCAAATCTAGGCAATACGAGGCGGCGCTTCGCAACGCCATCTTCTTCCCGTTACCTAAGATGAACTTTGGATTGCGGCCACGCGTGATTTTTGCCGTCGCCAACTGTAACGACTCCACGAATTCGTCCAGAGAGGACAAGCACGTGTTCGCGTCCACGTCTCTCCAAAACCTGCCAGCTTCGCTCTCAAAAAACGGTTTCAAGCGGTCTAAACGGACTAAGTGCGCGGTTAACAGGCGCAACTCGGAACTGATGTCGTCGTTTTCTTTTTGAAGACGTTTGAGTAAGATGAAATCGGAGCGTTCCTTTTCTTCCTCTTTTTGTTCTTCCTCTTCTTCGTGATCGTCCTCGTCCTCGTATTCAACCTCTTCTTGTTCTTCTTGTTCTTCTTCTAACCGTAAAAGTTCTCGAAAGAACGCGGGAACGAACGAAGCCGAGACGACGTTCTCTGCCAACTTCATTTTCAGCGCATCCAAGTCCAACACGTCGCCGACGTTTGAATACGTCTTTGTCGTAAAAAACGCGCGCATGGATTTCGGTAAATGTTTCGAATCAAACGCACACGTCGCGGCAAGGAAGACGTTCTCGATACCCCGCCCGCGACAGTCGTCCACGGTTTGCGCGACGCAATCCCATGCTTTGGAGGTGGTTAAAACGCCTCCCCCTCCCCCTCCTTCCATCCTGTCGCTTTCGTGCATCTCGGCGGCGAGCGCCCACGTCTCGAGTTTTGGTAAGAGCAAAAGAATGGCGTTGTCTTCTTCGTCTTCGCCTTCGGCGATTTTTAATTTCACCAAGTTTTCGCTCAATATTCTTTGCGTGCCGATCAACGCGTCGCCGTCGCCGCGTTCGAGGATGGACGCCAAGTCGATTTGACACACGACTTTCACCGGATCCAACTGTAATTGAAGACTCGCTAATCCGAGTAAAGACGTTTGCGCCGGACAGTTTGCGAACAGAATTTTACTCAAAGATCCACCTATTTTCTTCATCGGTTTGGACGCCGACGTTATGCATTCGTGAAGTTTTGTCGTGCCGATTAAATAGTTCGGTAACGCCTCTCCAACCGGCGCGCGCGCGAACGCCGACGACCTTCTCGAGGACGCCTTATTCCCGCTGTGCTTTTCCAAACCAACTCTCCAATCCGCGCGCTCCACGCCTTTCACTTCGCCTTTGCTTTGTGCCAACGTGAAGGATTCTAAACTTTCTTTGTGTCGTTTCTTCAACGCGTTCGCGCGAACGGCGATTTCAATAATCGTGTTCCGTTTCGCCTCGTCGAGAATTTCTCGATCCTCGTCTTCAGCTTTTAAAATTTTCACCAGGGTCCCGGGACGAAACAAAGGTAACCACTCCTCGCGGATAATCTTCTCGCCGTTTCGAAACATCGAACCTTCGACGTCGTCGTATTCACATCTGTGTCGCAAAGTTGTAGGATCGAACGAGGATATCGTGCACCGACGAAACGTGTTCGCTCGGGACCAATACACTTCCACGCGAGTGCCCAACGCGTCCCAGCCTCGCAACGTCAACTCGCGACCGACGTGACGAACGACGTCCGTCTCGTGCTGTTTCGTGACGAAACTCTTGAGTTTCTTAGTCGTTTCGTTCTCCGGTAACGCGTGGTCAAACATCGCCATTAACTCGTCTCTGCTCTGGAAACACTCGTTGAGGAGTTTGTTTTTTGTCTTTTTCGCTTTGTGAACGTTGCGAGTAATCGTCGGAGGATTCAACAATTGATTTTGCAAAAACCGCATCAAGGATGAGATCAACGCCGCGTTACACGTCGCGCGTAAATCGGCACCGGAGCAGTTGTTCGTTTCCTTCGCGACCCAACGCAATGTTGCATCCGTAGGCGGTTTGGGCGTCCATTTCGAAGTGTGGCATTTTAAAATCTCGAATCGCGCGTCTTCGTTCGGCAACGAGAATAAGATTTCTCGGTCGAACCGACCGGGACGTCGCAACGCTGGATCGATAGCGTCTGGTCTATTTGTTGCGCCGATGACGATGACTTGTCCGCGATCGGAAACGCCATCCATTAACGATAATAATGTCGTCACGACCGAGGCGTGAATGTTGGACGAATCGCTCGCTTGGTTCGCTCGGTTCGGAGCTAATCCGTCCATTTCGTCAAAGAATATGACACTCGGAGCGCATTTCTGCGCCTCTTCGAAGATCAATCGCAACGTTCTTTCTGCTTCGCCGGAATATTTACCCAAGCAGTCCGCGCCTTTGCGACAAAAGAAGGTTATTTTTTGTTGGTCTTCGCCGCCGCCTTCGTTGACTCTCTTCATATTCTGCTTCGCAACCGCGCCAACCAACGCGCGAATGGCGGCGGTTTTCCCGGTCCCAGGCGCGCCGTGGAGTAAAATCCCGCGCGCTTTATTCACACCCACGCCTTTAAAAATATCTGGATACAACAACGGTAAAACGGTCACTTCTTTCAACGCGTGTATAATCTCCGGGTTACCGGCGATGGAATCCCACCCGTCGGGATGGCCAAACGTGTTCGTTTCCGTATTTACACTCCCGCCTCCGACGGTGAAGCGTTCGATCCGCGTCGTATCTTTCATTTTTCTGTTTTTCTCTCGTTTGTGAAACGCCAACTCGTCGTTGTTCGCGTGTAGAATAATCTCGTCTATTTCGTTTTCTTTCCGTTTCCGTTCTCTCCGTTCGGCGTCTTGGACGGATTTACGAATCAAAGCCTCGCGACTTCGCGCGAACGTGTGGTCGAATCGCGCGGCTTTATTCCCTCTCGGTTTAATCTCTGCGCCAGCTCTGGCCGCCGCTAACGGCAAGTACGACATACCGTCGTCCGCGATTGTTCTCGAAACTCTAAATCTCGAGGCGTTGTTCTTTTTGTTCTCACCGTTAAACTCGTCTTCCGAATCTCTTTCCAACGCGTCTTCGTTTCCTTCATCCTCCTCCTCCTCTTTGGGATGTAACAACTCCTCCAGTGCGAAATTCGTCCACTCGATTGCGTTTTTACTCGTCAACCGTTTAATATGCATCGGGCACGCCAACGAATACGTGCTCGTGTTAAACGCGCACTTATCGTCGTGCGCGCAAATCAAGTGGTAACTCCTCGGACATTCCGGAACGACGCACCCGATCGCCGCGCCTTTCTGTTTACACTTGTGACACGGAATTTTCTTCGACCGTTGAATCGCGTCCGGTAATTTCCTCAGTCGTTCTTTCTCGTGGTCGTAATACACTTCCGGGCACCACAGACCGCACGACTGGTGGACTCGTTTGGAGTGGACGTCGTTGGGAAGAAAAATCGGACCGAGCCACTCGTCTTTTTGCAAAGACGCGAGGACGTCCTGGACGACTTTCCGAGGTCGTTTCGGAACGAAGTTAGGTTTGCAACACAGGAAACACGTCGATAATAAAGTCGGCTTTCCTGGTGGTTCGTGTTGTTGTTCGCCCGTCATCGTCTGAATCGTTTCGTTGTCTCTCTTTTCTTCTTCTTCCGTGCTTTTTGCGCAAAATCTGTTTGCGCGCGTTTTCAAATTACTAATTTTTTTGTAGCCTCCTCCACGCCTCGTCTTTTAAACGCATGATCACTTTTGTCGCGTTTGTGCGCGTTTTGTGGTTGTTCGAGAAGAAGAGATGAGGTGGTTCTTTGTGGTTCTTCTGTGTTCTTCTCGTCTTCTCCTTCTTCTTTAACTTCTTCTTCTTCTCGAAAGAGAAGAAGAGCTCTGATGAAAGTGACGAGATAGTTGAGAACGACGAGACAGACGAGAGAGAAAAAATTTTTGTTTTTTTTTGAAATTTTTTTCCTTGTCTTTTTTCACTCTTTTGTGGCTGTCTAATAATAATTTGTCAAGCTTGACACCAAAACACACTTATGGTAAGTATTCTTGAATAAGCGAAAGAAGAAGAAGGGAGAGTTTATTACAACAACGGCAAAAAGAGAGGTATTTAAGAAGAAGATGTCGTCGCGACGGAAGCAGAGCGGCACGAACAACAACAAGGTCGTTCACGTCATCGATGGGATTCCTCCTGTTCTTTCTCGGGAACGAGAGGAACAATTATTAGTAGCACAACAAAGAGGCGGCGAAAAGGAGGACGAGATAAATCAATCACATCATCATCATCATCATCAGCCGCCGGGGAAGAAGAAGAGCAGCACTTTGAGCAAATCGAAAAGGAAAAGCCGAGGAGGAGAAAGAGGAACAAAAGAAGGAGAAGAAGAAGAAGTAGACGACGATGGTAATAACAACAACAAAAACGGAGAAGAATTTGAAGAGGAAACAGACGACGACGACGACATGCGGACGCTCGGAGAGCGAGTGAGAGCGTTGGAAGTTTCCGTCAATGGGGGTGGAGCCACCACCTCGGAAAAGAAGACAACGACGACGAAGAACGACGACGATAAAGACGCGACGGCGGCACCATCGTTCGTGCCACCGAAAGCGGACTCTTTGGCGACGCTTCTCGCGCAAGCGTTAGCCGCGGATGACGTGCAGTTATTGGAAAGGTGCTTCTCCGTGCACGATAAACGCGTGATTGAAACCACGGTCGGGCGCTTGAGCGGTCCTCTGGCGATGAAACTTTTGAGCGTATGCCTCGATAACATGAAAGACAAACCGAATCGCGGGGAACGGTTGGCCAAGTGGTGCCGAGCGACGTTGGTGAGACACGCTGGGTTTGCCAGCGTCTCGCCGAACGCGCAGAGAACGTTGGCGCATTTACAATCGCAAATTAACGCGCGGACGGCGCAACGAGAACCTCTGTTGCACCTCATGGGACGGTTAGACTTGTTGCTCTACGCGAGTTCGCGAGACGAGGTGCAAGACGCAAACGAAAACGCGAGGTTAAACGAGGACGAACGAGGTATACCAGCGGCGGAATACCACGAGGCAGTGGACGTTTTAGACGATTTAGTCGTCGGGGGTGGTGGAGAAGACGAGAGCGACGAAGAGGATGATTTCGACGAGGACAATAGCGAAGGCGAAGAGTGGGAAACCGACGACGACGATTCGGACGAGGACGAGGACGAAGACATGGACGACTCGGAAGACGAGGAAGACCCGTTCGTAAAAGCCGACCGTAAGGAAGATATGGAAGAAGATGACGACGACGAGGAGGAGGAGGAAGACGATTGAAATTATTAAGACGTTTCTACGCGTACTTTTGTTGTCGCGTTAGAGTCGATACTCTTCACTTCACTTCACGCATTATTCACACATCACTCTTCCCTCGTTCCTCATAATAATACTACGCTTCTCTCTGCCGCTCAAAATGATGTCGAAGTGCGCCTTTTCGTCGTCGTCGTCGTCTGAATCGTCGTAAAGAATGAACAACGAACGCTTTCACCGCCCTAAACGTAAGAAGGGAAACAAACTCGCGACGAAGGAAACCAACCTCGAAGCGTTTCTCGAAAAGCGCACGACTGAACGAAACGATTTTGGTGAAACGATGGTGAACTTGAAAGATTGCGAATTTGATTCTTGGAAAACGTTTAAGAGTTGCATTCGGTTGATATTTCAATCGTCGTCGATTGATAATAATAATAACACGTGCTGTTGTCGCGCGTTGAACGTCTCGAGCGTGAGAGTGTTGTCGTCGTCGTGCGAGGAAGAAGAAGAGGAGAACAACAACAACAACAACAACAACAGTTCGTTATTTTTGGAAAGTCTGTTCGAGGACGAAAAGGAGGAGGAGAAGAAAAACACAATTCTAGAGCGCTTGCGAGAGATGAACGTGAGTGGAAACGAGAAGGCGTTCAGGAATCAGAAAGGATGCGACAAGTTCGTGGAGTGTTTGAGGAGGACGAGAAATGTTCGCGTGGAGAGATTGAACGCGTCCAGCTGCGACGTTGACGACGCGTTCGTGGAAAGTCTTTTGGCGTCGCCTTCATCGTTGAAGCGTTTGAGAGCGTTGAACTTAAGAAACAATAAACGGTTGACAGATAGGACCATAGATGCGGTTCTGAGGTTTTGCGAGGATACGGGCAGTTCGTGCGTGTTGACGGACGTAAATTGTTCAGGAGGGACGTTCTCGGCGGCGGCGATTGGAAGGCTGGGAGAGGCGTTGGAAAGAAACGCGGTTGGATATTTGAGAAGGAGACTGAAGAAGGAAGGAGTTTCGAATTGCAACGTGACCGACGGCATATTTATGCGTCTGTTCGAGGATATCGTGATGTTAAAAAACGCTGTGGATGTGCGGAACAACAACATAACCGAGAATGGATTCAAACAGTTTTTTGAGAAGTTTTCCGTGCATTGTTGTGAAGAGGAAAATAACGACGCGTCGTTTTCATCTCCCTTACAATTGATGTGCGATGGAAATCCGGGGTTCTCATCGTCTTGGTGTAAGCGACTACTCGCACTGTGCGCGTTCAACGGTTTATACGAAAAGTGTCGACAAAATCGAAAAGGTGAAGCCATGCGAAGTTTAGGTGAAGTTGGTTTCGGGTGCGTCGGGTGCGAGGTGATCGCGCCGAGAATTCTAAGGCGAATGCCCTTTTTAGAGTCCATCGGTTTACACCACAATGATATTAATGACGAGGGATGCGCGCACTTATCCGAACTATTTGCAAAGCATACCTGTGTGTTAGAAGTTGCTCTCTATGGGAATAAAATAGGTCCAATTGGTGCTCAATCTATCGTTGACGCGTTTACTGCGCGAACGAAGGAGCGTTTAAGCGGTAATAGTAGTATTAGGGGATTAGAAATTTTAGACATAGGAGGGAATCCAATAGGGAACGCTGGTGTGCGTCTCATCGCTAAGCTCATTACACTCGAAGAAACGCTCGTCGAGGTACACGTTGATCATGTCGGTTTCAACGAGGAAGGTGCGCACGAATTACTTCGTGCGATGGAAATGCGTTTGAATAACGGTCAGCCGATGCGAACGATTTGGGCACACGGGAACGATATATCGGATGACTTCTTAACGTCACTGACAAACTTGTGTCGAAATAGACATGGAAACGCCGCAATCGATGGAGGAAGTAGCGATGAGGATGACTGTGATCACGATGATAGGTCTCATACTCAGTATCAACCTAAACCGGACGGTGTTTGGGATGCCCAGGAGTGTGAAACGCGAGCGCTCGAAGCGACTAAGCGCGGTGACAATACAGATGCCGCCGCTCGCTTAAAAAGTAATCGGATCGCGTCGCATGCGTTTGGTACGTATAAACGATATTGCAAAAGGCATTATGAAAACGCCAAAGGTGCGGCGTGCTTTGCTGCCTTTGTTGCGTATGAGAAGAGCACCTCTCGCGTAAAAGTCGCAAGTTTAGGTGTTGGAACAAAATTCGTACCACCAGACGTAGCAGGATCTGCATTTGTATCGAGCAGAGATGATGTCATTCGCGATTCGCACGCAGAAATTCTTGCGCGACGGAACTTTCTGCGTTATTTGTACGCGGAGATGAATGATAGTGTTGCTGGTGGTAAAATGGCATCTTCGGGCGCTGCGGTACAATATAACGATGACAATAACTTTAGCGTTTTGGAGATGAACGATGGATGGTTTCGCAAACGCGACGACGTTGAGATACACTTGTACGTATCAAGTGCACCGTGTGGTTCAGCGAGTCTGAACTTGGAAAGCTCGTTAAATTGCTTTCCGCACGCGACACGTAAAGGCACTAACGTCTCCTCAGCCCATAATACCATCGATGACGAGAAAGTACCACCAGGATGTGTTGTTTTACGTGGGGGTGTTCGCGAAGCAATCGGGAATCCCAAACAAACGCTTTCGTGCTCGGATAAGATCGCGATTTGGTGTGCACGTGGCGTTCAAGGATCGATTTTAACGGCTTCGTTTATCAAAGAGCCAATAGTGCTGAGTAGTGTAGCGTGTTCGAGAAAATATGACGGTGACCGCCTGTTTGAAGCAACGTACGGGCGCACGTGCTGCTCTTCTCCATCGTTGAACGGTAAGAATTATGAAAACAAAGCTACGAAACATTTATGCACTCAGATGGCATCTATATCGATCGAGTTCAAGGAACGATCCGTTCGCGCTCGCGCCGACGTCGGCGAATCTGACGAATCTGTATCCTGGTGCGCGTACGATACCATCGCGCGCGTCCACGACGGACGAACTGGTTTGGCAATATCTGGGCGAGGTAAACCACCTCGCGCGTCAAAGTACGATTTGAAAATGCAGTTTCTAAAGCTCCTCTCATCGATTTTTAAAGATGATACTAATAGTAGTATCGCGAAAGCGAATGGAAACGGATGTTCATTTGTTCACGGCGACGATTTTACCTCGGTCTCGTTACTCAAAAAGCGGTTGCAAGACTCCTACGCGTTCGCGAGAAACGCGGAGGAAACTATCGCCTCCTCGCCTTACGCAAAATTCAAAGAAACTGTTTTGAGAGGTGATGGTAAATCAGCATCGGTATCGTTCTTGGAGGGAGATTGTGTAAACGTCGCGTGGAGAGACGGGATGGCCGGTTAAGTGTAGATTTGAAAATGATACTCGCATATAGACATCTAGGCTCTAGCAGTAAAATTCACCTGTAAAACACTCTCGTACTTTCCTTCACTCATTGCGTTGCACGCATCACCATCGACGGGCGGCGGCGCGATGAGCGTCGCCGACGATGCCGATGACGGCGTAAAAGATGTAAAAAAGAAAAAGAAAAAGATGGGCAAGAAAGAGCGGATGAAATTGAAAGCGAAACAGCTCGTGGAAGAGCGAGGCATGAGCGAAGCGGACGCGAGAAAAGAGGCCGGACTGAATCCAATTCCAATTCCGACGAAAGAGGAGAAGAAGAAGAAGAAGAACGCCGTCGCGAGTGGTGGCAACAATAATAACAACAACATAAACGGACCATCGCCGGCGCTGTTAACGGCCAACATTAAAAATGCGAAGAGTTTGCGCGAAATGTTCGAGCTCACGCGAAAACACTGGAAGCGGTTCAACCACATTCACTTGTCGGCGTTTTGGAATTTATTGGGAAGAATCACCACCAGCGCGAGTAGTTTTAGTAGCGATTGGCAAAGCGAGCACGAAGATGGGTTAGCGTTACTGGTCGAACGCACGAGAGATGTTATAGCAAGCGACTCTTCTGGCATACGAGGAAGAGAATTGGCGAATATCGCGCACGGCGTCGCGAAATGTGGCGTCGGCGCTCGCGACGAGAACGGGCTGGTGAAGGCGTTAGCCGAAGCTATCGGTAGGCATTTGGCGGAGTGTAACGGTCAAGAAATAGCAAACATAGCGTGGGCGTTTGCAAAAAGCGGATATTTTGACCCGGGAATGTTTGCGAACTTGGCGGAAATGGCGGAGAAACAGATGGACAGATTCAACTCGCAAGAGATTACGAACGTGTTTTGGGCGTTCGCCACGGCGGAGTGCGACAACGCAAAATTGTTCAAGGCGTTAGCAAAAGCTATCGATGGTCAATTGCACGGTTTCAACTCGCAAGGATTATCGAACACGGCATGGGCTTTAGCAAAGATTGGATACGTTGACGCTACTTTGTTCCGAACAATCGCGCAGACGGCCCAGAAAAATATGGATCGTTTCAACGCGCAAGATTTCTCAAATTTGTGTTGGGCGTTTGCGAAAGCCGGGCAGTACGACGCCGAGTTGTTTACTACTTTAGCAAAGAACGCGGAAAGACACATGGGAAACTTGAACGCGCAAGGTTTGTCGAATTCAGTGTGGTCGTTTGCCAAAGCTGGACATTTGAACGCAGAGCTTTTCACCACTTTTGGTAAAAACATCGAGCGTAAAATGTTTGCAAACAACGGAACGGATTTCAACGCGCAAGATATCGCAAATATAGCGTGGGCGTACGGGAAAGCGTGTCACTTAGACGACGCGCTGTTTACTGTCCTAGCTCGAATGGCAGAAAAATGCTTGCACGATTTTAACACGCAAGATATCGTAAACTTGACCTGGTCGTTTTCGAAATTAGGTAGGTTTGATGTGGAGTTGTTGGAAGCGGTGAAAGTGTCGCTCTTAAAATCGCGCTTGGACGATTTAGATGCACCGAATATAGCAAATCTAGCGTGGACGTACGATAAGGCTGGTAAGTTGGACGATAATTTAGTATCGTCGTTAGCGCGAGCGGCGGTGAAACGCGTGAATGAGTTTACCGCGACGGATATTACGAACGTGGCGTGGACGTTTGCAAACGCCGGCAAGGTGGACGACGAATTATTTAGCTCCATGGCGAAAGTGGTGGAACGAATTATGGACGATTTCGGTGAAGAAGATTTAGATAACTTAGAGTGGGCGTTTCAAAAAGCCAATCAAACGGCAGTTGTGAAACAATTGAAACAACAAAGGCGAATGTCTTCGGCCACCAACGACGTTTACGACGCAAACGTAGACGTATCCGAGTGCGGTCGTATCATCGTCGCCGGCGGCGGCATCGGCGGCGCGGCTTTAGCAGTGTCGCTTCAAAAGAAAGGATTCGATGTTGTCGTCTTGGAATCGGATGCGAGTTTTGATTCCAGGGCTCAAGGGTACGGTCTCACGGTGCAAGCGACGGATGCAATGCAAGCGATGGGCGTCGATATCTCTGGAGATGATGCACCGTCCACTTCGCACTATACGTTCTCGCAGCAAGGCGAAATCATCGGGTTCTTTGGCGAGGCGTTTGGTGTAAAGAGCAAGGACAGGCAAGAAGTCCAAAACTCGGGTCGATTCATTCACATACCGAGGCAGGTACTTCGCCAACGAATTCTCGAAGCCGTGCGTCCGGATACGATTCGGTGGAATAGCAAGTTAAAAAGTTACGACGATAGCGACAAAGATAAAGTCACCGTGACTCTCATCGACGATACGAAAATTGAAGGCGCTCTATTAATCGGCTCGGATGGTATTTTCTCCACCGTCCGGCGTCAGTTGGAACTACCGGGAGACCGATTAAACTACGTCGGTTTGTGTGTAGTCTTAGGTATTGTTAACGACGAGATACTGAAAATCCCGTTGGCGAAGCGTCGTATCTTTGAAACCGTAGACGGGACCACGCGGATTTACGCCATGCCATTCACGAAAAATTCAACGATGTGGCAGCTCTCGTTCCCGTGCTCAGAAGATACGGCGAAGAAGTACACAAGAGATGCAAGCACGTTGAAGGCTGAAATCTCCAGACGATGCGGGAATTGGCACGATCCCATTCCAGAGATGCTCACAAAAACTCCGCTAAATTGCATGAGCGGCTACCCTGTCTACGACCGCGAGTTGTTAGAAACTGACGTCCTTCGTCCGAAAGCGAGCATTTCTCGTCGCGTAACAATCATTGGTGATGCGGCGCATCCGATGACGCCATTCAAAGCGCAAGGTGCGAATCAAGCCATCAGCGACGCCGTCTTATTCGCTGATACGCTCATCGAAGGTGTAGGAAAACACGGCTCCGTGAACGGTTTCAACTACGCTCTTCCACTTTTCGAAAAGAAAATGTTGAGTCGATCTTCTCGAGCCGTTCTTGGATCGCGCGAAAAGGCAAAGGAAATGCACAGCAATTTGGCGTTACAACCGGCTCGGAAAGCGCAAAGAGAGGCTGAGTTTGATTTACGCACAGTCCTCCGGTCTTTAAAAGAGAAACAGATTACCGCTTCGCGAGCGACGGATAAGGAAGGTTTGGACGCGCTCGTGTTAGCCGTGTGCGGTGGTGGTCGACCACCTTCCATGGCGAACGGTAACGGTGAAGGTAGTACGCACACCAATATCGTCGATTTCCAAGGCACAAAAGTTCGATTTAATGACGACGACGAAGAACAAAAGAACAAAATCGACAGAACTAAAAAGCGCAAGAAAGCCGAAAAGAAGGAAAAGAAGGAAAAGAAGGAAAAGAGCAAAAAGCAAAAGAAATAAATTTCAATCAATGTAGTATATTGTAATCACAACGCAAACACCTCCACCTCCTCTCTTCTTCTCTCTCTCTCTTTCTCTCTCTGTCTCTCTCTCTCTCGCCCCTCCCTTTCTCTTTTACGCCTCATCGTCATTGCCATCTTCTTCATCCGTCGAAGAAGTCACAACCGAAGCAGTTGTTGCTGTTTCCTCACCGCCGTCGTCGTCTTCATCATCTTCATCCCACGCAGAATCAGGATCTTGGTCATCCGTCGAAATCGCACTCGTAACAAACGAGCTCACGCTCGCGCTCGGTACGATGGCGTCCACGTCCGCGTTTTCGTCGTCGCTATCGTCCCACGCTTCCGGGATGTGTTCTCTTTGAACGAGCTTCGATCCAGATTCGATGCGGTGCATGCCAGTATTCTTGGAATCGTCTGCCCACGCCGACGGAACGAGCATCGCACTAGTGTTGACAGTTTCGCCAACACCGCTGCCTCCGATTTCGGCGTAGGAACTCATACCAATCGTAGCCAAACTGTTCGCAGCGTCGGCATCCGTGGCGGACAAACCGCAGATTAAACCATTTTCGCCGGCCCAGGTTAACCACGGTCCCCAAACTTCTGGTTCTCCTCGCAAAGTTCTCAAGTGCCCGACGATAATCAAACCTCTTCTCGCTCTGGTCAACATGACGTTTACGCGTCTGCGATCGGCTAAGAAACCGACATTACCCATCAAATTTGCTCTCGTGCACGAAAATACGATAACTTCCTTCTCTCGACCTTGGAAACCATCGATGGAACAAACTTCGATGGCGGCATCGGAGTCTGGCGCGGCTGGTGCGTCAAATCTCGTTCGTTTAACCGCATTGGGTTGCAAAAGCTTTTTGATCGCTCGCACTTGCGCGGCGTACGGTGAAACGATACCGATATCGCACGCTAAAACTTCGTGTTCAGCCATCAACTTCTTCACCAGCGTTACAACTTTTTGCGCTTCAATCGTGTTCATTTGCGAAGCGCCATCAGATCGTTCTTCACCTTCCGGGCAATCAACAAACGCCAACGGCACTGCGGGTACTGGCCAATCGAACCCTTGCGGCGCTCGCCTTTGCGAAGGAGGCGTACCGGAAAGTAACTCGTTGTTGTAGAATTGCTGCGATGGGAACTTTGCAATCGCCGGGTGCATACGATATTGCACTTTAAGCATAAATGTTCGAATACCGCGCGAAAGCATTCTTTCAAAAAGACTCGTTCCGAGACCGCGTTCGTCCGCATCGCGGGAAATAATCGTCGGCGGTAACTGGTTTTGATCACCGATGAGGACGATTTGTTTACAGCCTTTTGTCATGGGCACAACCGTTGCCGGCTCCGTCGCTTGCGTGGCTTCATCAATGAGACACGCGGCAAAGGAAAATCGTTCGAGGATATCGCTCCCGGCACCCGCGCACGTCGCGCAAATAACTTCCGCTCGTCGTAAAACTCCGTTGATGGCTTGATACTGTTGATCTTTCGACATGTTCGAGCCTGGTTCGATTCCGGCGATAGATTCAACCATAAACGGCATCAGGTCTTGACGCACGGCTTCTGGACGACCAATACGCGCAACACGAACCCCTGCTCGCGACAAACCGTCAACTAAGTTATCCACTGCAATGTTCGAATCAGATGTACACAGAATCGGCATCGTGCGACACTTCAGCCACATTTGCACCAACGCAACCGCGGTGTGCGTTTTACCTGTACCCGGCGGGCCTTGAATCAATGTGATGCGTTGGAACAATGCCGCTCGCAAGGCCTCGTGTTGCGACTTATTCATGTGCTGCATCGCAGGAATATCTTGAGCCATGTCGAGCATGCGTTGCTTTGTAGCCGCGTGCATGGTTTCCCCGTTCAACTCAGCCGCGCATAAATCTGGAATGGATTCAATAGCCTTCTTGTTGTTATCCCATCCAGCGAGTAAAATGTCTCGAATTCCTGGATCGACTCCGGCTTTGTTGCCGACTGGCCCCTTCATCTCCATCAAATCTTGCAGCGCGTTCAACTGACGCAAGTAACTCGTTCTGTTCGCCAACTTATCAACACGCCAACCGGAACCAGAAATGCTCGCGGCGTCTCTCGGGTCGACGCCGAGTAAACGGACGGCAATGTTGTTCCCAAGTTGACAGACTTCAGCTTCGTACTCCTCCGCGGCGCTGTAGTTGTAGCTTCGTCGCGCCGGTCTTTCGCCTTGCTCCATCGATAACGCTTTCACCGTGCTCTCGCCAGCTGCTTCGAGCGCGGCTTTAGAGTGTTTCGGTAATTCGCCTAGCGTCATGATATTCTTTGTGGCGGAAGTTCTCGATAGCAAGACCGCGTCACCTTTCATGAGATTCTTTTGCATCTCGGCTGCGAGCGCGGGAATTGTTAAACCAACTTGACCGGGTTTACGCAGTGGTTCCAATCGAACGTCCATGGCAGCAAGTCCGTTTTCTTGCAAGCCAAACGCCGGCGCGTTTGCCACACGATCGAGCGTTTGTAAAGCTTCTTCGAGAAACTCTTGCACGATAAGTTTTGCGAAGTGAAAGTGATAGTTTCGAACGCGTCTGTCTTCGTAATCGATGACGTACTCAAGCGCGGCGAGTAAATCAGCCGTATCCATCGGGTTTGAACGTTGCGGTATCGTCTGGAGTAAGCCGGTAAAATTTCGAAGCGAGATCTTCAAACCTTTACTCTTCGCGTACTCAACGACCCGTAAGCCGTCTTGAATCGCCGCCATCTTCACGCACCCAGCAACCAAAATTTTAAAAGCTTCCACGTCGATTCCACCGAAATCTCTCTTGGCGTAAAAAACATCTAAAGCTCCGTTAATATCGTTGGAATCGAGAAATTTGCGAATCTCTCGCCCGGTTGCTTGTTGCTTCTGTTGCTCAGCCGTGAGTTTTGGAGGCGCTGGTTTCTCTTTCTTTTGCTGATCTTTCTTCGCTTGCTTTTGCGCCGCTTGTTCCTCGGCGAGCGAGGCGTGATGATTCGGGCTCGAGCGTCCGCTCAAACTCGTGTGTCCAAACTGCTCGCGATGATGCAAGGCGCCGCCTCGAATCAAATTCGGATCGTTGCGATCGTAATCCGGATCTCCTCTCGCTTCGTCGTGAGTAATTGCTTTCTTCCCTAACGGTGATTTTGCTGTTGACTTTTGCGCGGTTCGGGACGATTTTCTTCCTTCTCGTTGCGAAGGTGGAACGTACGTTCCGCCTTGCGTCTTTCCTCCCGATTTCCTTTGTTCCGCGTTAGCGGACAACGGGTCACCCGGTAGCGGCGGCGGTGCACCCGATGGCAACGGTGGAGGGGCAATCGGTTGCGAAGCGACCATCTTACGCGTCCCGCGAGGTTTTGCGCTGCTCTTTCTCGACGGTTGTTCTGGTTTTATTGGCGACTTTGGCGGTCTCCCGAGCGGCGGCGGCGGCATCCCCCCCGGCATCATCGAAGGCGACGGAATGCTCATCGTTCCCTCCGCACCGTCTTCCAACGATAATCGCGACACGCCATCGTCCAATGAATGCTCTTTTTTCTTCTTCACTTGCTTTTTCTTTTTTAGTTTGGCTGCTTTCTGTTGTGCTTCCTCCGGCGCTAAAGCGTCGTGAAAGACGTCCCCGCTCGTGCTTCCATCCCCGGCTCTCTCCGCCGTCGCCGCCGCTTCCCCGTTCTTCTTACTACTACTTTTTCGTCCGTTGTTGTTAGTATTATTTCCTTTGTTCTTTGCGTGCGAATGCTCTCCGTTATTGTTGCTCGCCGCCGTCCCAGCTGCATCGCCGCTGCTTCCGTTAAAATTATTGTGCTGCTCGACATTCTTCTTCGATTTCAAACCAACCTTCTTCCCGCCAGTCGTCAAGTTTGGTTTCGGCAGAGGTACGCCGGACTTTAACGAACCGGTCGTTTGAATCGCAGAAGAAGAAGTTTCGTGTGTCCCGCTCGCAGAATTTGTTTGTTGATTTTGTCCACTTTCCATAAAACTCTGTTTCATCGTAGAGTTGTTTGTTTTGTTTGTTTGTTTTGGTTTTGTGAGTGTAAAAAACGAGAGAGAGAAATCAAAGGTCAGTTTTGGTCTACTTTTTTTCGACAAAGAAGCGTCGATTGATTTTCTTCTCTCTTCTGTTTGTCTCTTTCTCTCTCGTCGTTTCGTCCTGTCCGTTTTGTTCTCTTCGCTTTTGATGACTGCTTCGCGTTGTTGTCGTCGTCGTTGTTACGTTCGCAGTACGTCGTTGTTCTCGCTCTCTCTCGAGAAGTACTCTTTCGCGCGCGCGCTTTAGCAGAGAAAAAAAGAATCTCGATCGATTATAGGCGGCTGTGCGGCCTCCTCCCCGAGAAGAAGAAGAAAGACGACGTAATAAACACGACGCTTCGCCTTTTGGGTGCGCGTCTGTCGAATAAAAAATCTTCTCTCTTCGAGAAAAAGAACGACGACGCGTGAGCGGACGATAACTGCTCTCTCTAGAACGAGAAGAAACTTTAAAGATGATTATACCTTTCTCTTTTAGTAGTCGTGCTGTGGATGTTCTTCCGTGCTGTTTTTGTGGTGTTTTGGAATTCTGAAGAAGAAGAAGAGAAAAGAAGAAAAAAAAGCACAAAAAAGGCGGGAGAGAGAAGGCATGCAATGGGAAACGAAAAGACACGAAATGTGACTCGACGCGTTTTTTGACTGATGAAAACTCATAATTTTATAACAGACAAACGCGCTTTTGCTCCTCCTCGCGAGTTTCTTTTCTTTCTTCTTCTTCTTTTCTCCTTGGATTAATTCTCAGCTCTTCTCCTTAGGCTTTCATCTTCTTTCTCTCTCGCGATGTGTTCTTCGACCCACTCGAGGGATTCCGGGCACCGGGAGGTTTCTGGATCCTCCGGTTCGCTCTCGATGTCTCGTTCCTCGCCGTCGTTGGCGTCGTTTGGGCCTCCGTCGGTGTGCGACGGTTCGGTGCCATCGCCCCAGTGCCAGCCGCCGGATTTGTTCAGAGTTTCTTCTTTAAACATCTCTTCGAGCTTGGTACCATTGATGCCTCGTTTTTCGAGCTCGCGGTACGAGTCCGCTTTGGCTTTGGTGATGAAGTGCGTCGGGTCGTCATCAATCGGGTGGATTTTTTTCGGGTCAAAGCCGAACCATTCGCCGCGCTCGTTAACTTCTGGGTATTGGTGGATTTGTTCCATGTACAGTCTGTGTTGCGTCCACGTGCACCCGATGTTGTATCGATACGAGACGCCGTCTTTATACCCGTCGGCTTCAGATAATCCTCCGTTCGTGCGACAGTAGTGCACCAAATCGGAAAACTCTTTCCTGTTCGCCACGGTCCACGGGTTTTTCGGTCTCGGCGTTGGACCTAAGGACCCGTCCGGTTGTCTGTACTTTTTCGGTTCGCCGAGCATCTTCCGTATTAATCGTTCGTTCGGTAACGGCTTCCCAATTTCGCTTTCCCACGGATACGGAAGCTCCGTTCCTTCTGGACACTTTCGTCTCGGCGGATGCGCCGGGACGGGTTCAAATTCAGGCTCAGGTATCTCCTCCCCGTTTTCCTCCTCACCAGGTGTCCAGTTTATTAAAACTTCCGGGTTGATAATTTTATCCCGTATGTATTTCGGTATTCCGTCGTAAATCTCCTTCCCTGTTTTCCTTTTCGGTTTCAATAACGTCGCAGGGTACGTCGGAGGAGGAGAAAGAGGAATGGTTTTCGTTTTGTTGGTCTCGTTTCCTCCCGTTTCTTTTTTTTCCTCCTCCTCCTCGTCGTCCTCGCCGCTGCTGCTGCTGCTGCTGTTATTGCTGCTGCTCGTGTCGCTCCCATCGTCGTCGTCGTCTCCTAAAACGCTCTTCTTCTTTTTCCTGTTCTTCTTGTTCTCGTTGGACGACGACGACGACGCTAAATACGCGTCCAGTTTCGGCATAATCGCTCTACAAAAGAAGAAGAAAAAAAAACGCTCGTAAAATGCGCGTATTTTAGAGAGAGAGTTGCCCTTCTCGGAAACACAAAAAAGTATTCAATTTTTGATTTTCGCTTTTTTTTCGTCTGTCTGTTGTTTTTTGAGAAAAAAAAAAGAAATTTTCTCATCACAAAACAAAAGAAGAAGAAGAGAAAAAAATGACTTTTGCGTTCCCTTGTTGTTGTCTTCTTCCTTCTCCTTCTTCTGTTTCTTCGTCTTCTGGTTGCTGCTCTCGAAAAGAGAGGAGGAGAAATAATGCCGCTAATGCTTTGAGAGGAGGACGTGGAGTCTTCGATGACGAACGTGAAAGAACACGAAGAGGAACGCATCAAAATCATCATTTTCGTCGTTTTCGTCAAAAGGACTTGGGTGATTTTGTTTTTGGAAATCAACATCATCTTCATCGCGGGTTCTTGTGCCTCGCGAAATCGTCGTTTGAAGAGTACGAGGAAGAGGAAAATGACGACGACGACGACGATGAAAACGAAAACGAAAACGGAGGTGGTGAGAACGAGATTACAAAATACACAAACACCGCAGCAGAAGTCGACCAAGAGTTATACATCCCGAAACCGTTATCGGCGGAAAACAAATTAGAGCGTTTGTTACCGAAAGATAACTACGATGCCCCGGTGTCGGACGAGGAGAGGTTTCGGAATTTATTCGACGCGGAGTCATCGACGATTGATCCGGAGAGTTTGAACGAGTACGGGGAGAGAATAGACCAAGAGAAGTGGTATAATTTAGGATTGAGAAGGGACGCGCATCCCGTCGCGCGGTTTCTGTTGAAACCGTTTACGAGCGACATCACGCGAAGAATCGTCGCGTGTACGGGAATGTTGACGGTGTTGCGAGCTGGGTATATAGGCCAATCGAGATTATTTGATGCGTCAAAAGTTGGAAGTGTGACGCAATCGTCCGGTCCAATGGCAGATATGGCGAAGAAATTAATGGAAGACCCCTCGTTCGCGCACATGGGCGACGTGCTCGGAGGCGCCAGGCAGATTACCGAACACGGCGGGGTGACTATTTTTCATTTAGGTATAGGTCCGTTTGTAGCTGGGAGCATTATCATGCAAGTATTAATGGCCATAGACCCTCAAATGAAAGAGATGAAGAAAGATAGAATGGGGATGGAAAAGTTAAAACAACAAGGACGGTATTTGACGTTGATTATTGCGTTGATTTTAGGCGCGATTGAGGCGCACAAGTTGAAATATTTATGCGCCATGGCGATTCCCGGTTTTTTGTATTACATGACGGCAACGATGTTGTTCGCCGCCGGGGCAATGACTATCACGTGGGTTGCGCAAGAAATTACCGATTACGGGATTGGGGAAGGAAGCGGGATGATTATAACCATGTCCATTTGTGCGTCCTACGCGTCGACGGTGAAGAATGCAATCTTCGTAGAAAAAGTGACGAGCAGCGGCGGGACGGCGGCGGCAGCCGCGGCAGCGTTCGTCTCCTCCGGTAGTCTTTTAGAATCCGTGAGAGGTTTAGTGGTGAACCCGGCGTTCTTGACTATCTCTGGGTTTGTGGTACTGTTAACTTTCGCGTCCGCTTTACTCAACGAAGGGACGTGTAAAATCCCTCTGCAATTTTTCCAAGGCCCGGACGCGTCGCAGCTCCCGAAATCCGCGCAATCCGAATCTTCGGAGATTCCTATTCGTGTCAACCCTGGTGGTATGACTATGATTATCGCGTTTAGCATGCTGTGTGGTTTCTTCCGCGAACAAGTCGCGCCAGCCATGCCAGCCGCAATCGGGAAGACTTTAGTGTCCATTTGCGACCCGACTGATTTCAGTTACTACGTTTTCTTATTCGTCTTTTGCATCGCCGGTTCATACATCGACGTACAAAATACGCCAAAAGAAGTTGCGGAATACATCACAAAAATAGGTGCGAGAATACCAAACGTTCGACCTGGCGTTCAAACGGAAAAATATTTGCGGGATTTACAAAACGGCGCGAAATTCTTCGGCGGCGTCTTGTTAGGATTAATCGCGTGCGTGTGCTCCATAGCGGACGAGTACGTGAGAGGTACGTACGGAGTGAACGTCGGTTTTACGAGCATGCTCATTTGTACGAGCACGATGTTATCTCTGAAAAGACAAATTAGAGCGTTAGGGGAGGTACCGTCCATGAAAGTCGTCTTGAAAGAACTTTAATGATGAATAAATTGATTGATTGATTGCGTCTCTCTCGCTTTTTAAAAACAAAATGAACTTTTCAGCTCAAATGCATCATCACACGTACGCGCGCGTCGCTGCGTTTCTGGCTACTCCTACTATAAAAAAACTACGTAAATTACTACCTAGGTATCTTGATGCGCACACACAGACTCAAAAGATTCGCGCGAACATGCTTTTTACTCGTTCGTCGACCCAATCGTACAAAACGAGTCTTTTCGATTGTATCGCCTCGGCGTGTTCTTTCATCTCTCCGTTTTTCACTTTACTCGCGATTTTCATAAACATCCCCCACAACGTCCCAATCACCGTCCTCGTTATAAACTGTATGATTGAAACCGGAACGTACGAAATCTTCGGGTCGATATTAAATATAAACGACACAATCATCTCGTCTTCGTGCTTTTCCCTCGCTTTCTTCCACGCCTCGCCTTCGCTCGGAATCGCTCGAAACAAAAATCCTCCGTGAAAGTCCACTCGCGTGCACTGGCCAAACTTATGGTCAATCGCCGGGACTCTCTCGTCGTCCTCGCAATCGCAACTGTTCAACAATACCGCCACCACGCCACTTTCGTCGATATCATCGAAAGCCAGCGCGTCCAAAACAACCTCTCTGGTTGAAAACGGCCACGGACACTCCACCGTAACGAGTAAAAGCTGCGAACATCGGCCGCGTTGGTCGAGCTTTTCGGTTCGCGAAAATTTCAATTTCGGCATCGTCCACGAAGGTAACCACGACGCGTACAGCTGACTTTCATTCAACGTCGCTAACACTGGCACTAACATCTCTCTTTTAATCGCCTGGTCTACTCGTAAAATCAATTTCGTATCGTTTTCCGTCGTCTTGTAATAAATTTTCGTCTGGTCTCTCCCGCCAAAAGAGAAAGATTTCTGCGTTTCCCAGGACGAATCTTTCTCCGCGTCTTCTCTCAACATCTCGATGAACGACTCCGACTGTTTCGCTTTTTCCAGAACGTATTTCACCAACTTGTCTTTCTCTTTTTCTTTTGTATCTTTCAACTCTTCTTTGTCTTCTTCTTCCTCTGATGATGATACTAAACTGTCGCATATTTTCCGGAGCAATCTCGCGGACTGTAAGAGCCGGTCGTCTCTGAAATGGTCTAAAGCGCGCGTTCGCGGTGAAGAACATAATATATTTTCTCGATCGTAATCGATAGCATCATCGTCCTCACCTGCAGACTCTTTGTCTTCTTCTTCTTCCTCTTCTTCTTCTTCTTCTTCTCGATGCAACGACAAAACCTTTTCTTCCTTTGGCTGCCCGCTCGCGAGAGGATGATGATGACGAGAAGAAGTGACAGGTGTCATTTTTGCGTCAAATCCCACAAAGAGGCTGTTTTTTATGAGAAGTATTCTGCAGAAGCGAAAAAAATATTTCCCATCACGTTTCACTTAAAATACGCGAAGATTTCTTTTATATCTCTCACGACGATCACATCACACACACAGCGCGGACGCTCAGGAATCGATGCCTTCCTCGTGCGCATGCCCGATTTGGTATCACGACTCTGCGGCGACGAAAGCGAAGGATGGCATAGTTCGAGACATTTTTCGCGTGTGTTTGTACACTTCGAAGCATTTTATAGGCTTTCTTCTCGGCGTCTTTGCGCTCTTTCTTTTCATCTTCCCGCTGTTCCCGCAATACGTTTTGAACTTTAGGTCGAAGTCTGCGGCTGGTTTGAGCGTTTGGTTTGTTTTTTTATGGCTCGTAGGTGATACGATGAACATGACCTCTTGCGTGCTGACGAGACAGACGCCACTGCAGCTCTACACAGCCATCTACTTTGCCGTGAGCGATATATTTTTGGTCGCGCAAGTCTGCTGGTACGAACATTTACTATACTCCTGTCGACCGCGAGTCTCTCGCGTATATTACCACGTATTAGAAGAGAGCGAGAGGGAAGATAATGAGATGATGGATTCGGAATCTGGATTACAATCAAGAGCACTTCCTCCATCAGAAACTCTTTCAGAGACGACACCATCTCCCCGGAGACGACACCATCTCCAAGCAACACCTAGCGCGATTGCTCTTTTCCTCTTCCTCTTCCCCATTTCCTCCTTCGCGCTCTTTGCACACAGAGGATACTGCACTAGTACTTTTCCTCTCTTGGCAGTGCAAAGGAAATCAAGCGAGAGGCGAAAACTGATTTCTAGTACTGGCTGCATCGTTCGAACTCTGAACATCTCCCGGACGGAGCAGCGATTTGGTCGGGCGTGCGGATACATCTCCGCGTCGTGTTATATTTTCGGGCGATTCTTCCAAATCTCCAAAAACTTCGTTCGTAAATCGACGAAAGGTATCAGTTTGTACATGTTCTGCAACGTTGCTCTCGCGAACATGCTCTACGCTGCCGCCATTTTGTTACAAAAAGAAAGCAAAGAGGAGCGCATGAACAGTTTTACCTTTCTCCTCGGCTCGCTTGGAACGATAGCGTGCGACTTGGTCATTTTCATTCAATCTCGCGTGTACAGACGGTCGGTGAGAGAGGAATGATACCGGTTACTCGCACTAGAGTAGTAGTAGTAGCAGCAATGCGAGAGTTAGTTTTTAATTGTTCTTCAGATACCGCCGCTTTAGAGAACGAAGAGGTTTTTGGATACGTCAATATTTTCTGTGCACTCGATCAAAATTTCATCAAATGTCTGTCAAAGCAACACATCCCCCCTATTAAAAATAAGGACGATGATGGAGGAGGAAAACAACAACAGCGAGAGGAAGAGGAAGAAGAAGGAGAAGAAGAAGAACAAGAGGAAGAAGACGTGTTGTGACGACGACGACGAAAACATCAATAATGGGAATTTCAAGAAGAAGAAGAAGAAGAAGAGTTCTTCTTTGTCTCCTCCTCCTCCAACGTTTGCGTTTAAAGAGCAACTGTCGTGCAGCAACTTTGTGTTGAACAAAAAATGCGAAGCGTGTGTACGAAAAGTTGAGAAGATGAGGCGCGAATGTTGTTTAAGTGGTGAGGACGATGTGAAGAAGAGTAGTAGTAGTAGTAAAATCGTTTTGAAACGACCGGAGGAGTGCGAACGATTTAAGAGGTATCATCATCACCAAGAAGAAGAAGAAGAAGAACAAAATGCGAGAAACGAAAAACAATCAGTCGTTGGCTTGTACGCGAAAGGCGACCGGATCTTAACCGTCGGCGACGGAGATTTAACGTTTTCTTTGAGCTTGGCGAAACGATTAAAAAAGGTAAAGTTGATCGCGACGACGCACGAGACGAAGGCGAGCTTGGAGAAGGCGTACGGGAAAGACGCGATAAAGGCGACGTTGGATGAGTTGGCGGTTTGCGGCGAGGACGTTTTGGTGTTGCACGGGGTGGACGCGGCGAAATTGAAAGAGAGCTTGATGGATGCCGCCGCCGTCGCCGCAAGTAATAAGAGAGATGTTCTCGAGCGAGTCGAAAAGTGCATAGATGAAGGTTTCGATAAAATCGTCTGGAATTTCCCGTGCGTCTCGAGAGAAGAGGACACCGGCGAGGCGAAAGACGGCGCGCGAGAAGGCGCGGATGGTAGAAACCCAGCCGACGTGGAGCTGAATAGGAATTTGACACTAACGTTCATCGCGAACGCCGCCGTCATGTTGAGAAAGAAAAAATCAAAGAAGAAAAGAGGCGCGGGCGAAGTACACGTGACGCATAAAGTCGGCATGCACCCGTCCTCCTGGAACGTTCCCGAATTGAAAGCAACTACGACAACATCTTCTTCTTCGCAGCCGAGGGGAGTCATTCGAGCCATCGCTTCCGTCTTCTTCGACCGAATGGTCTATCTCCCGTACAAGCCTCGCAAGGCGTTGGTCGCCAAAAGCTTCTCCATCGCCGACGCCAAGACGTTCATCTTTTGCGTATTCGAAGAAGAAGAAGAAGAAGAAGAAGAAGAATTTTCTCTCAACGCGTGGATGAGAGAGAGGAAAGATGTCCTCGAAAAGCTTACTCCGTAGTAGTAGTAGTAGTAGTAGTAGTAGTAATAATAATAATAATAATAATAATAGTACAAGTAGTATACACAGCAGCCGCGCGCACCTAAAAGTGGCTCCTGCGACGACGATGACGATGGAAAAGAATACAACCTTCTTTGCTCTTTGCCTCATTTTCTTGTAAAGTTCGTTGTAACACGAAAAAAAAGAGACAATTACGACGAGTAAGAAAAGAATAATACCGCAGAAGAAAAACGCAGAACAGCTGCGTATTACTACGCAGCGCAACAAAACCAACGGGAAAAATTTCGTCCTTCAACCTCCTCTGCGCGCCGTTCCGGACCAACAAGATGGGCAACGCGTTTTCTTTTAACGGAATGGAGTCTTCCCAAGAGGAAAAGCAAAAATCTATGCTCGAATCGATACGTGAGATGAACGCCAACGAAACCGGTTTCGACGCCGTCATCGTCTGTTGCTCGACCGAACACCAAGCGACGTACTGGGGCGAACGGTTGGTACAAACGCGAGGGTCGGCGTGTAAAAAAGACGCCTTAGTTTACGCCGTGTGCGAGGACTGGACGAACAAAGACGGCGCCGGGAACGGATTGGGCACTTTGTACGCGTACGCGAAAGCGAAAAAGTTGGCGGAGGCGAAAGACGCGAAGGATTTGGATTTGATTTTAAGCAACGGCGGGTCGATCGGTTTGTACCACACGGCCGGGAAAGGGACCAGGTTAGCGCCGTTACCCGGGGCGGAGAATAACAACAAACCTGGGGTCAAGTTACCCGCGGTGGTGGAAGTCGCCGGGGAAGCGAGAAACTTGACCATCCTCGAGGCGGTGGTGAGACAGACGAACAGGTACGCCAAAGAGCGACCGGGAAGAGTCTCCGTGTTTTGGGGCGACCAGATTTTCATTCCATCCGCAGGGCACAACAAATCTGGCGAACACCACGCGGATATTTTAGCCGTCATGGGCCCAATGCCGAACGAAACAGAGTGGAACGAGAAAGGTTTCTCCAACTACGGGTTAATCGCGGTGAACGGCGAGAACGAGGCGACGCAGGTTGAAAAAGTCAGCCACGCGACCGCGTCGGAGCTGTTGAAATCGTTCGGATCGGTGAAACAAGTCGGTCCGAGTTTAGGATCGTTTTCACTGGGCCACGAAATGTTAAGTTTGATGTTGAGCGAGTTCGAGAAGGAGTTGGCGGGGAAAACCGCCAAGTTTGATTCCGATCCGCACTTTTGGATGCCGTTGACGATGACGAAAGAAAACTACGCGAAGATTATGCAAACGAAAGAGGAGACGCGAGAGCAAGCGGAAGCGCACCACGACCGCATGACGAAGTTCAAACAAGCTTTGTTGGAGCAGTTTCCTGAGAAGAAGTTGTTCGGCGCGGTGGACGTCGGCCAAGGCTCGTATTGGTGGGATTACGGCTTGTTGAAGTTGTACAGAAAGAACAACTTGATGGTGACTGGAGACGATGCCGAAGCAGAGGCGTTGAGATTGTATTTGAATATCCCGAGTCGCGACGTGAAGTTGGCAAACTTTCAAGCCTCTATCGACGACGAATCGAACAAGTCAGTCATCGTCGCGTCCACGGCGAAGAGCGGGTCGGTGAAATCCTCCGTCGTGAGTAACGTCAACTGCGGCGACATTCAGGTCGAGAACTGCTTGTTGGTCAACGTCACCGCGAAAAAAATCAGAGCATCGAACGCAATCATATATAACGTCGTCGACGAGAGCGACGACGGGTTGATTTTACCGGACGGCCAAGTGTACACGAACGTGTTCATGCCCAAGTCCAAGGAGAAGTTGACGATGACGAGTACGATATCGCAGTGCGGCGGCAAAGTGTTCAAGATTAAAATGGCCACCAACCCGCACTCGTTCAACGACGTCTACGCGATGAATGGTGAGACCGATGTCAGAGAAGCGTACGCGATGGGTGACAAAGCACACGCGGATTGCAAGAAAAAAATTTAATGTTTGTTTGTTTGTTTAATATCGTCGCGACGAGTTTTTAATAATATTACTACGAGTACCTGGTACTACCTAGGTACACTTTTTTATTTCTTTACTTACAGTACACGCTAATGTTACAGTATGTTGCCGCGCGGCGCCGCGCTATCTATAGCCAAAATTCTTTACGTTTCGTTGTACAGTTTGATATCGCTCGCTAATTTTCCTCTCGTTCTGATTGGAATGAACCCTTCTTCGTCTGCTTCAAATTCCATTCTACTCACGCCAGGGTCTGACTTTAATCTGAGCACGCCTTCGTCCGCGTCGACGGTGATCTCACCTTGATTCATTAAAACCGCTAAACCGGCAAAAATGACGTTCGATTTTTCCTCGAGGACGCCGTCCCAAGGCACTTTGAGCGGCAGACAAAGAAACAAACACTTCCTCGTGCACGTGCGAATGGACGACCCGATGGCGACGGAGCTTTTGTTTCCTTTCACGTCTGTAAAAGTCATCGCGGCTTGAAACGCGCCATCTCGAAAGGCTGAATTTTCGTATAAATCTTGAGACACTAACAATCCGGTCGTCCCGCTATCGAAAATGACGTACGTCTTTTCGTTCTTGTTTTTAAATTTATGTTTTTCCCCGTTGATGTACAAATCGTCCAACAGAACCGCGTAGTGATACACCGGTGATCCGAGTGGTCGTAAATCAATCATCGCTAAAACGTTCGCATCGTTTCTTCTATCGATTAAATTCTTCCTCGAGAGCGTCAACGTTTCCTTCTCGAAATTCATGGAAAAAGAGCTCACATCGGTTTGTTCTAAAAACGTCGGTCGAATCCAGTCTTGTCGGTATTTAGTCAATCCAACGAACGACGCGTTCGCGCCGTTTATAGACCCGCCCACGTTTGCCATGGACCCGTTGACGACGCCTAAAACCATCTCCCGTAAATTCCAATCGCGCGAACGCGAACGCGAATCATCGTTAAAACCGGTCGTGAACCGCAAATCACCCAAGCACCACACGGTGCTCGAATCCACTTGTAACCCGTACACTTCGTACGTCTCCCCGTACGGGCTCGGCCGAATATCATTTTGCGTCACAAACCCCCAATTTTCGCTCCCATTCCCACCTTGAATGGTTATAAACGGAGACCCGGTATCCACCACGCCTCTCACGCTCGCGTCGCCGATGTAATAATCCAACACGAAAGACGCGCCGTCGTACGTCATCGGTATCTCTATTACGGATTCATTACTATTACTATTATTACTATTATTATTATTCGTATCATCAACATCATTATTACTCCTTTCATCGACTTCTGGTTGTAACGCGTATAACCTTTGCGTTTCCAACAGTCTCTTCCTCGCGTTGATTTCGTATTTGTAATACGTATTATTATTAGTAATACTGTTGTTGCTCGATATTGAATACACATCTTCTTCTTCTCCATTACGAGCAAAGCTTTTCTTTGTGAACAACATCGAAGATGATTGTAAAGCCAGCACGATGTCTCTTCTCCTCCTTTTGATGGTTTTGGTGGTTTTGTTGGTGCTTCTCGTCGCGTCCAAGTCGTCATCAACTTCTTCTTTGTCTTTGTCTTCTTCATCATCATCTTCACCTTCTATCCGAGGAGGAGCGTTTCGAAGCGCTTCGCTTCTTCTTCTTCTTCTCGAAGAAGAAGAAGAAGAAAAACGACACATTTTCAAACGACCACAAAGTTTTAATTTTGGTGGTCGTGAAGATGACGACGACGATGAAGCCACGACGACGACGGATTGTGAGGAGTGCCCTTCAATCGCCGCCGCTGATGCAACAACACAGCGCATGCTTGAAATTTTTTAATGAACAGAAGAAGAAGCAACAGAAGAGAGAAGAATTTTTATTTTTCATGCAACTGTTTTTTCGTCACAAAATTCTCATTTCTTTCATCTAACAAACAAAGCACAAAGGAACGAGTAAAAGCACAACGAGAGAGTCATCACAGTTTTTAAAAGCGACGAGGATGACGACTTTTGGATGCTGCTACCGGTGCGCGCCATCGTCACCATCGTCGTCGTCGTTGAGAAGAAGAAGTAACAGAAGAAGAGGAAGAAGAAAAAGTAATGCCATCATCGGAGTGGAGAGTAAATTCACGTTCCTCCCATCGTCTGCGGAAAGTTTCGCCAATACGAACGCGATAAGCGACACGACGACGTTTCTGGACGTGGCGAGAGCGTGCGCGAGACGCTTACGTTTGGCGAAAGAGTTACACCCGAGCGGTAAAGACGCGCAAATTATAGTCGGAATAGCCGGGCCACCGGGTGGTGGGAAAAGCACGCTCGCGAAACAAGTGTGCAGACAGTTTCGAAAACTCGAAAGAAGGAAGAGTGCGAATACCGCGAGCAGCGGCGGCGGCGGCGACAGAGGAGGAGGAGTAAACGAGGAGTTAGAAGAGGACGAGAACGAGGAGAATGAAAACGAACAGAATACTAATAATAATAGTAATAACAACGAGAGCGCGGCGTATGACATAGCGATTGTCCCGATGGACGGCTATCACTATTACCGAAGCCAACTGGAAAAGATGGACAACCCGCAACACGCGTTGGCGAAGCGAGGCGCGCCGTTTACTTTTGACAGCGAAAGGTTCGTGAACGATATCGTGAACTTACGGAAAACCGGGAGCGGTTCTTTCCCCAGTTTCGATCACGGGAAAGGCGATCCGGTGGAAAACGACATTCTCGTGGAATACAAGAGACATAAGATTATTTTAGTGGAAGGGAACTATTTATTTCTTCCCGAGCAGCCGTGGTCGAGACTTTTAGACGAGACGTGTTTCGACGAGGCGTGGTACGTCAACTGTCCGGTGGACGAGGCGACGAAAAGGGTCATCGATAGACACGTTCGAACTGGAAAGACGAAAGAAACCGCAGAGTTGAGAGCGTATTCGAACGACTTGGTAAATGCAAAGTTAGTAGACGCGAATAAACGGTTCGCAGATGTGATGATACCGAACGCGAAAAGGTTTTCTTGAAATAGCAAAGAATTCTTGATACTAACAATAATAATATATTCAATACTTCATCAAACTGCATAGACTTTACCACGGTCACTCAAACTAACTCTCTTCTAAAAAACTGTCAATAGTCATGTATTTCGAAAACAAAAGCGAGCCTCGTCCTTTGACAACCTCTTTACCTTTCGGTAAGGTTGAACTTTCGTCTTCGGCGGCGCCGTCGAATTCAAAGCCTCGAGAGGTGAACCACTCCGCCGTTCTCGTCGTCAATAAAAACAAGCGTTCGCACCCTTTCTCCGAGGCGTGCTCTTCCAAATACGATAACAAAGCGTCGCCTCTGCCTTCTCGTCTGTATTCTCTTGCGACGGCAAAGGAACCAATTTCGTAACTTTTCCCGTTTTCGTATTCCGTTAAGGACGCGCACGCGATGATGTTGCCGTCGCGTTCGGTCACAAAGAAGGAAACTCTTTCGTTCATCACCGAACGTCTCAATTCTTCTTCCGTGCGATACACGACAATGCCAGCATCCGCCAAAGGTTGTAACATGTCGTGAATGCCAATGCAGTCGTAAATTGTAGCTTTTCTCGTGCCTTCGTATCGATCACCAGCAACCATGGTTCCTTCGCCGTCGGACGTGAACAATTCCATCAAGAGACTTCCGCTCTTGTTCGGATCCACCATGTGAACTCGCTTCACGCCGCAGTGGCACGCAAACGTCGCCGCACACATTTCAATCGGGCACGACGGCACGCGCCACTCGTAGTCCATCTCTTGCGCGCGCATCCACGAGTTTACTTGAATATTTTCCCCGCTCGATGTAAACGGGTTCTTTGTATTCGTAGACGCGCCGCCGTTTCCGGGGACATCAGATGACCCGTTACTCGCGTATCCACTTCGCAACCACGCATACGCGCGATGGTTTTCCACCAGATCTTCGTATTCAGTACCTTTGGCAAAATTTTTCATCCACTTCTTCGCATCCGAGAGCGTGAAATAACTCTTCACTTTCCCGTTTGTCGTTTCATCTCGAGGTAAATACCCGTCTTCAGGTAAAACGATTAATTTATCCGCGTTGAGTTCTATGGCCGCAGCGACTGCGATATCTCTCGACACGCAATTAAAAACCTCTCCCGCGGCGTTAAAGCCTAAACTCGAGAGTAGCACCACGTCGCCTTGCTCTAAAGTTTCCAAAATTGACGTCTTGTCAATTTTCACGACTTCCCCGGTTAACCCGTAATCGACGCCATCGACGACTCCGCGTCTTCGAGCGTACACGTAATTCCCGCTCGTCGCGACTGGAAAGTTTCGTCCGTTGTTTTTGATATCTCTGATGTTCTCTTTTCTGCCGCCACTGTTGTTCCCATCCCCACTAAACCCACCGGTATCCGAATAATGGTCGCCGTGTTTCCTCGTCAATCTCACATCCGGTCCTCGCGTTAACTGCGCCTGGACCGCGATGTTGTTTCTCCCGCACGCCTCCATCGCCGCTTCCAACGAAAACTCGTCCGTAATTCTTCTCGTCGCTCCAAACTTGCTCACCGAAAACTTTGGCTTCTCTCCTTTCAGTGCAGTCAAATCCGATATTTGCGAGTCCGAACCTAACACTAACACTAACTTCACCCCTAATTCTCTCAAGATTATGATATCTTGCATGACGGATTTAAACACGTTCGACTTTTTGTCTCTCATCACGTTTCCGGGGATGTGAATCACAAACACGGATGATTTGTGCATGGTGATGTACGGTAAAGCCGTGCGGAAAAAGTTCACGAACTGGTCTTTGTTGGACAACGCAGGAGTTGTTGTTGCTAAATTCATCCCCGTCGCCGTCGTTTTTTCTGAATTGGAGGAATTGCTGCTTGTTGAAGCAGACGTGCTCGCGTCCGCTTCGGACTGCGCTCTGGTCAGGAAGCGATGATTGCGACGAAAACGAGGACGGGGATGAAGTGATGGTGATGATGATGATGCTGCATTCATCATCATCGTCATCATCATCACCATCTTAATACTACTATTCTAGACTACGAGTAATAATAATTATCCTTTCGCTTTTGGTGTGTTGAAATAAAATAATGAGGAATTTTGATCGAACCAAAAACTACGTAATAGTACTACCAGATTTGCACTCTAACGCGGCGACTTTAAACCTATCGCAGATCTCGTCGAGGAGCGCAGAAGAAGAAGAAACGCTCTCATCATCATCATTTTCGTTTTCTTCTTCTTCTTTATTAGTATCCCTCCCGCGAGAACGGAGGATCAAAAATATGTTCCAGCCTCTTTGGCGTAACTCTTTTACAAACTTTGCCGAGCGTATACACGAAGATACGAGTTTCAAAAGTCGTCTGTTTTCATCGCTCGTCTTCTTGCTTTTGGTTTTATCGTGCCATTGAAGCATGCAGGAGGAAACTCGCAACCAATAGTTTTGGTCGAAACGATACGTTCGAAGCACGTCGCTTCGAGAGAGCAATTCGAGCGCCGATTCGAGGTCGTTGTTCGCACCTAAACACGCTAAAGCGACGTTGTAAGCGTTTGCCGCGGCTATTTGTTCATCGTTAATGATGTTGTTCGTTCGATCGGTAGAAGTGGACGTAGACGCGAGACGTGCTAATCCAATTGCTTTGGATGTTTCGTACGCGCCATTTCGAAGGAGCACGGCGGGAATATCGTCGTAAAAAAAGTTTGCGTTCTGCTGCGTCGGCAATGGTGTTGTTGTTGTTGTTACATCTACTGAATCCTGTTCAAAATTTTCTTGCTCGTGTTCTTGTTTATGCGCATTAGCAAAGGATTTCTCGCGCTTCTTTTTCTCCAGTCGTTTCTTTGAAATCTCTTCCGCGCACTTGCCCTCGAGCGTTTTTGTCTCTTCTTCGATATCGTCATCCTCCTCAACCTCTACCGCGGACGTCGACGATACGATGTCGTCTTCTTCGTCTACTCTCAAACTTAAAACGACCAAAGCGCACAAGTAGTCTCCGTTATTAAACAAGAGTTTTGCGAGGACCAACTCTGCTCTTCGTCTTCTTTTTCTTCTTTTTTTTCTTTTGTTTGATGCTCTTCTTCGCTCGCGCTTTTCTTCTTCTTCTTCTTCTTCTTCTTCCGTCTCATCACAAACACGACGATGATTTTGAGTGAAACAAAGAAAATGTAACCGGTACACGTCTAACGCGGCAAAGGATTTTTCCGCGATTTCTTTCGCGCATCGAAAAACGACGTCTGTACTTTCTCTCTCTTCTTCCTCGTCCAAGTGTTTCCAAACGCACTTTTTCTTCCCCGCTTTATTTTCCTCATCCTCATCCTCATCATCAACAAAATACAGTTGCGAAGAAGAAGAATGAGAACCACCACCACGTGATTTTGATGATGATTTAAAAACCATCATCATCATCATCATCCGTTCCAATACCATTCGCACTCTGTCCTCCTCCTCATTTCTACCACCAAAACCAAAACCACCACTCGTCGTAGGAGTAAGCGTGGGTGGGTTCATTTTTCTATCATTTTCGCATCGTCGTCATTATCCTTCTTCTTCTTGGTGTATCTTTTGTCTGCTGTGTCTTTTCTGCTAAAGTGTTTTCGTTAAAAAAGCTCATCGTGTTCTTTTTCAAGTGCTTTTTTTTCCTCAAAAAACTTTTTTTCCTCAACATTTTGCTTCAAATTTCGCTTCAAACAAAAAAAGCAGACAAAACGAATTAACACACAACACACACAACCATCACATAATAATAATAATAATGGGTGGCGGCGGCGTGAACTCGGAGAACTCGGACGAGGAAGCCTGGGACGCGTTAGAGCGTCGATTGGACGATCCTTCTTCTTCGAATCATCCGACGACGACGACGACGCGTACGAGTATTGCTGCGACGACGACCACTCGTTCTTCCCGTGGTACTGATCATCATCTGAAATCATCGTCGAAAACGATTTCCGACGACGACGAAGGCGGCGGAAAAGGCTTGAAGAAAAAAGAAGAAAGGAGGAGGAAAGGACGCGCCGATGACAGAGAAGACGAGAAGAAAACGACGTCTTCGATAAACGAGCGAGAGTTTAGCGGGGACGATGAGGATGATGATGATGGTCGTGGGAGAGGAGGAAAAAAGAGAGCAACTTCAGCTTCTGACGAGAAGAGAGGGAGACGAGGAGGAAGGGAAAGCGAGGAGGATGGGAAACGACTAGACAGAAGAGGTTCGTCTCGAGATCGGTCTCGAGAACGCGAACGCGGTAGTGGTGGTGGTGGAGGAGGGAGCCGAGGGGAGAAAAGGCAGAGACACCGGTCGCGCTCGAGAGATTATCGCGATAACGGCAGACGAGGCGGCGGGAGCGGAAGAGGTCGGGACCGCGAACGCGACGACTCGAGAGATCGAAGTAATAATAAACCGCGAGAAACGTCCGCGGAAAGAGAAGCGAACAGGAGGAGAAAGAAAGAAGAAAGAAGAGCTATGGAAGAGAAACGCGCGTTGGAGAAGATTGATAGAGATACGCGGACGTGTTTCGCGTATAATTTGAGCACGAAGAGCGACGAACGCGATATTTTCAAATTTTTCATGAAAGCCGGGGAGGTCACGGATGTGCGAATTATTTACGATAGAAACAGGCCGATATCGAAAGGAATGGCGTACGTCGAGTTTCAAGATAAATCGTCCATTCCGAAAGCGTTGGAGCTGACCGGGGAGACGTTGAGAGGACAAAAAGTAATGGTGAAACATTCCGAGGCTGAGAAAAACATCGCTTGGGAAGCCGAGCAGGCGGCAAAAGGCGTCACAGGGAAAGGGAAACGAGGAAATGGCGATGGAACGCAACAGAGTGGACCGTGTGCGCTTTTTGTTGCCGGTTTACACGAAGGTTTAGCCGAAGAAGACGTAAAAGCGGTGTTTGAACCGTTTGGCGCGTTGGACGCGATTGAAATTTCCAGAGATGGAAACGGGCAATCGAATGGACACGGAATCGTGCAATATCGCGAGTGGTCGCACGCCATGCTCGCCGTCTCGCAATTAAATGGGTTAGAGCTCGTTGGACAGGCTTTGAAAATATCCGTCGCGGCAGGACAAGGTGGTGCGAAGAATGATAACAAAAATAGAAACAACGATAGAAGCGGCGGTGGCGACGTCGGCGGCGGCGGCGGCGGCGAGGAGGACGATGACGATCGCGTGGGTGGGCAAATGGACGATACCGCGACGTATGCGAAGATGGATGCAGCAAAAAGAGCCGAACTTATGCAGAAATTAGCAGGCGGCGACGCGACAACTATTGGTGCTATCCCGACGGCGACCTTGACGCACAACGCGGTAAAAATCAAAACCAAAGAGGAAGAGAAGAGAGAGTTGATCATGATGACGCAAGGCTTTTTCGGTCCATCATCTCCGATCCCCACGAAGTGCGTGTTGTTAAAGAACTTGTTCGACCCCGCGGAAGAGACAGACGAGGAGTGGTGGTTAGACATCGAAGAAGACGTGAAAGGTGAAGTCTCGAAATACGGGGAGTGCGTGCACGCGCACGTTGATAAAGAGAACCCGTACGGTTTTTGCTATTTGAAATTCGACGACGTCGAAGCGGCAAAGAAAGCTCAGTTTGGCTTGAACAATCGATGGTTTGCGGGCAGATCGATCATATGCGACTTTCAATTCGTGGAGCCGTACAACAAGCACTTTAAACTCTGAAAAAAATAACTTTGTTAAAAGTACCCAGCATTTTACAATGCTCTCCTAACTTTAAAATACAATGCGAGCGCGCGTGTCCCTCTCTCTCTCATCTGCTTCTATTTTCTATTCGTCCTCGTCCTCGTCGCTACTTTCTAAGAAGAACCCGTTTACAAACGTATAGAACGTTTCGTCGAGCGTCTCTTTTTTGCTCTTCTTTGCTGTTTTCATATCTTTTGAACTTTTCTTTGGAGTCGTATCGTCGTCTCCCTCTTCTTCTTCTTCTTCTTCTCCCAACTCGCGTCTTCTTTTCTTCATTTCTTCGTAGTGCTTACTTTCTTCGTGTTTCCTCAAATCGTACCTAGATTTGAAGCAACGAATCGGGTTGCACGATCTACACGCCCACTTTTGCGAGTGGTGTTTGTTTACGTGCCTGTGGAGAGAAGTTCTACTCGTATACGTGCCATCGCACTTATTGCAGAAGAACATTTTCGCCCCGTCGAAGTGCTTGACTTCCATGTGCGTGTTGCGTGAGGCGAACGATTGGAACGCTAAATCGCACTTCAAGCACTTGAACACTTCAGTCGAAGCATCGAGGCTGGATAAGTTCACTGGCGTTGGATCTTCTTTCGTTTTGTTCTCTTTTTTTTTCGTTGCCACCGTCTGTTCTCTTTTTAGCCTCGCCGCGCGTTCGTTCTCGTTCTTCAAATGTTGCTCTTCGCTTTTGAGGTAAAGCGTAAACGCATCCACGACCAACGCAGCCTTCGATTTGATTTCACTCGATGGAATTCGCGAGTCGTCGCCTCTCACGCGCACGAGCTCTTTATTTTTCGCATTTAATTTTGCCATGGACTGTATCACGCGCTTCTCCAAAGTTTCCGAACGCTCCAGGCAGCGCGCTATGATTTTGAAACCTGCCTTCTCGCGTAACTGCTCTTTGGCCTCCTTTTGCTCTACTTTTTCTAATTCATCTTCTTTCTTTCCCACGCTTCCGTTTGGTAACACTTTCTCTCTGCTCTCCTTCACGTATGCTCGCAGCTTTCCCACGCTTTCGTTCAATATCGACACCAAAGATACGCACAAGTCTTCCAACTCCTCCAGCTCAACTGTTTTGTTTCCGGCGTCGTCGTTCTCGCTCTCTTCATCGCCAGCGCCGACGACTACTGACAACAATCTTCTCTCCCATTTCTCGCAAAGTGATCCAATCATTCGTATTCGCTCCGTCGCTGATCTGATTTTCCTCGTCACTTTGTACGCCGCCGTTTGTGTTCGCAGTTTGACTCTCTTTTTATTGCTACTCTTTTTATTGCTATTACTATTATTCTCAGCATTCATCATCGACACCATCATGGAATCGTTTTCTTTTTCGTCTTCATCTTCATCTTCCTCCTCCTCCTCCTCCTCTTCTTCCTTTGCGCCGCTGCCACTTACATCTGCGATCATTTTCTCAATCTCCTCTCGCTTCTCTCGCTTCTTCTCTCGCATCGCGCGCCATCCGTCTTTCGCTTTCTCGAGCCAATTTTTTTCACTTTTGTCATCTTCGTTGTTTTTGTTCTCGTTGTTCACATCTTCTTCACCGGCATCATCAACATCATCTCCGTTTTCCACTTCTTCTTCTTCTTCTTCTTCTTCTCGCACACAAACGCTCACCACTCTCACCTTTTCCGTCGTTCCATCACGCGCCTCTTCTTTCTCTGAAGAAGAAGCAGGAGGAGAAGGAGGACCGAGAGACTCTTCTTCCATCATCTCTTTCAAAACTTTTCGGCGAACAAAAGTGTGATGAGGGAAGGTAAAAAAGAGAGTCGAGAGTCCAACAAAACTTTTTGTTGTTTGTTGTTTGGGCAACAAAAATGAATGAATGAAATCAAGAGGCAGATTTGGCAGACGACTGCAAAAATCCCGAACGAAACGTCGTCAGAATATAAACAACACAACTGAAAAGAAAATGTCTGCGATTACTACTACCGCTACTTTCCAACCGATCTCCCAAAAGATGCGTTTGGGTTCTGCGAGAAGATCCTCCTCTGTCTCCTCCTCTTTCCAACGAGGTCACGCGGCGAAGATTACCGCCTCCTCGCCGATGATGAAGAAGGTGGGTGTGAAATTGTATCGCGTGATCTTTCTCAACTCTTTTTGAATTTGAAAGAGAGGAGATATTTTTCCCTCGTCGTCTCTTAAAGGGTCCGCGCGCGCCCGGCGCGAGGGTGTGCACTCCTTTATTTTATTACCCTTCTTGGAACGCGCAGATCTCTCTTCGGGTATCACCGCTTTAACGACGCGTGGTGGTATTTTTTTTTCATCGTGCTCACCTTCTTCTTCTTCTTCTTCTTCTTCTTAACAGAATCAACAACGATCCGCCTCTCGCTCTTTAATCGTTCGCGCGGAGAAGTTTGACACGAAAGAACTCGTGAAAACTGTCTCGGAAAAGTGGGACGACACCGAAAACAAAGGCCAAGTGATCACGTACGTCGCCGGTGCGACGGTCGCGTTGTGGTTGTCCTCCACCGTCGTCGGAGCAATCAACGCCATCCCGTTGTTGCCGAAAATCATGGAGTTGGTCGGTTTGGGATACTCCGCCTGGTTCGTGTACAGATACGTTTTGTTCAAGGAATCGAGAAAGGAGTTGGAACAAACCGTGGACGATTTGTTGACGAAGATTTCTGACATTTAATAACACGTGCAACGCGTTATTATATCGTCATAGAAAGAGGGGGGGAGAGAGAGCGAAGTGAGAGAGAGAGAGAGAGAGAGAGAGACTAAACTCTCGCTCGCTCGCTCGCTCGCTCGCTCGCTCGCGTTTTATATACAAAAAGAGAGGGGGTGCTCCAGCAACAACATCACGCAGCTAAAATTTGAGCAAATTTTTTAATATACATGTCCGAATGTCTTGTACTACATAACTAAAAATCTAATTCATCAGCATGAGCGAATCTAAACGCGAGCGCACGGAGGTCAGGATCTCTTTCTTTTCCTTCTTTTTCTCTCTCTTTCTCTCCGCCGTTCTCAATATTTTTTGCTTCAAAGCGCTGCTTTCGTCTTTCCTAGTTTTGGCCAAACCTTCGAGTTCTCTTCGTAGGAGCTTTACCTGCCGCATCAACGTGTGCACTTCGTCGTTTTCATCGTGACGGTGATGATGATGATGTTGATTCGATGTTACGTTTCGGTTGGAGGCGTCTCCGAATGGATCTAAGCAGTTGTAATCGAAATCTTCATCATCTCCTCTGGAGACGTAACTTTTCGATTCCGGCGAAAACGGATCGTCGTACTCTTCTTCTTCTTCTTGTTCAGAAGTTTGATATGCCCGTGTGCGATGATGGTGATGAGCATGGAACTCGCGTTGATGCATTCTCTCTTCGTATTTTTCAAACTCTCGTCTTTTGTCGCTCGTCATTTCAATCGCATTCGCGAGTTCTCTCAACGCCTCTTCTCTTTTCACCGCGATTTTCTCCAGCTTTATTTTGGCTTTTTCAACCATCGTCGCGCACTTCATACCCAAAGCATCTATTTTCTTTTTCTGCTCGTCCAAAGCTTTCGTAAAACCTAATCCAGTGTTTGCTGTCATATCGAAAGTTTCCTCAACGGAGCGCGCGATCGTTTTCACCGCCTCTTTCACTCGCGCTTCCACCATTTTCTCGCACTCGATTTCCAACAATCGAATTTCTTTTCGAACTTCGCGTTCTTTCGATCTCGTTTCTCGTTCGAACCGTTCTATCTTTTCGTTGAACTCTTCTTCGGCTTTTGCTCGTGCTTCGGATACCGCCCGTTCCACCTCCCTTCTATATTTCGAGTATTCTCTCTCGGCGATCTCGTTCTTCTCTCTTTCGTATCTTTCGTACTGCTGTTCCTTTTGATTCTTTTCGTATTGCAAATGGAATTCGTGCTCCTTTTGCGCTCTCTCGAGCTCGTTCTGGTAGTGTTGCTTGTGTACCTCGACCTCTTTTCTGAGCAACGCTTCGTGCGCTTTCAAATTCTCCGCTTGCATTTGATCCCAATCGTTCAATTTTTTATACAAGTTTTTCACGTTTGCCTTCAACGTCTCCCTCTCCGCGGTCATCTTGGATATTTCAAGTTTTGTCTGTTCGTTCTTCATCGCGTGTTCTTTCGCTTTCGCTTCTAAATCTCTCTCTAATTGCGCGCTCCTTTCGCGCTCTTTATGTAATGCGACTTCCATGTCTAAAAATTCAGTCAAAGATATTTCGTTGGCGTTATTGTTGTTGTTCTCGGCTTTGTCGTCTTCCGCGGGGGCGCTCGTCGTCGCCCGATGATTTTCGTTCTCCATCGACGTCCGTTTCCTCTCCTCCTCTTCCTTCTCTCTCTTCAACCTCTCCACTTCGTTCTCCAATCTCTTCATTTCTTTGTTCAACCTTTTCCTCTCTTGTTCCCAGCTTCTTTTCTCGTTCAGCAATTGAACCTGCGTTTCCTTCGCTTCGTTCTTCATCTGAAGTTTTTCCTTCTTGAAGAGCGCAACGGCAGTCTCTCCGAATTCCCTCGCCTCGTCTCGCTCTTTCGTTAACACGAGTATTTTCTTCTTCATCGTCATCATCGAGGAGGAGGACACCGACGACAACGGCGGAGGCGTCGTCGAGAAAGCAGAAGAAGAACGTTTGTTGTTAATGTTAATGTTGCTGCTCTTCTTCGTCTTCTTTTCATCGTCTAAATCGTCTGAATCGTCGACGCCGCCTCCTCCTAAAGAAGAACGCGAAGAGGTGTTGTTTTTTGGCGGAGGCGTGAACATCATCTTCCCATGCGTGTTAGTACTCTTCTTCTTCTTCAAATAGTATTTCGTCGTCTCGGTCGTCGCGCAAAGTCATATTTCATCATCATCATCATCATCGTTGATGTTGATGAGAGAAGAGGGGGCAAAAAAAATCGCGTAAAATTGTGTTTTTTACTTTTCTCTTCTTCACTTTTTTAATGAGAGACAACACACACGAAAGAGGAGGACGTGAACAGAAAAAGGGGATTTGATATTTGATGCGATGAAGACGACGACGGAAACGACGACGACGACGAGTGAGAAAGAAGAAGAAGATGTCGGTGATGGTGATGGTGGTGGTGGTTTTGCTGCTGCTTTGTTGGGCGTGGAAGTAAATACGAAGAAGACAAAGAAGAAGAAGACAAAGAAGAACAGTGAAGACATCATCGAGGACGGCGGAGAAGAAGAGGAAGAAGAAGAAGAAGAAGAAGAGGGAGAAGAAGAAATGAGGGGAGTCGATGGGAGCGCAAAAGAGAAGACGAATAAAGAAGGCGACGACGTAAACGACGACGGGACGACGAAGAGAGAAAATGAGAACGACGAGGGAGGAGTACTTTTGAAACCTTCTTTGATGAAGGAGCGCAATAACGAGAATGATAACAACAACAACAACAACAACAACAACAACAACAACAAACATCAGTATCATGATCATCATTTATGGCTCGGGCGAAGAATGAAAATAGAACGAGGCACGGGAACCGCCGGCAACTCGTACAAGAGGCCGACGATAGCTTGCATCGTCTTCCACGACCCGAGCGAGTCGCACCCGTTTCACGTGACGTTTGAAGATGGAACAAACGCGTGGGTGAGAATCGAGTGCACGTCGTTACCGACGTTGAACGTGAACGGACAGAACACGGCGAACGCGTCTGCACTTGTAGCGGACGGGGAAATATTTATCCGAAACGAGGATTACAAAGCGAACACGCGGTTGGGGAGTCATGGGAAAGGAAACGGGAAGGAAAGTGGGGAGAAGAGCTTTGAATGGTTGGGGGATAAGTCAACCTTAGGTATCGCTATTAATAACAACGGTGGGGTGAACAAGCACGCGATGAATAATAATAATAATAATAATAATGATAAAAAAGGAGGACAACAGTATAACAATAGCCAGCAACAACAATACCAACGAAGACAACAACAGCTTCGACTCCAGCAACAACAACAACAACAGATGCGAAGGACGAACACGAGTAGCTTGGGACGACAACAGCAACAACGGAAACCGAAACGCGGGATGCAACAATATGGTAATAATAATAACAACAACAATAACAACAGCAACAGACGTGGGAACGGTACCGGCCAACAAGGTGGATATTTCAACGAAGCTGGTATGTATGACAACTCGTACATAGGTTTCGGAGGTATGCGAGTGAACGATAATTGGAACGCGAATAATAATAAAAATAATAAAAACAACAACGCAAACGCAAACAGTTATAACTTCCAGCTTCAACAGTATCAGCAACAAATGCAACACTTGCAAATGCAGCAGCAACAACTTCAAATGCGATACAACAACGTTGCGAACAACAACAACAGCAACGGGAAAAAGAGCAAGAAGAAAGGCGCAAAGAAAGATACGCATAATAATACCATGAACGATCTGTACGGCAGTGGCAACATGATGAATTTGCCGCCATTGCAACTGCCACCGAACGCCACTCAGCAACAACGTTATTCAATGCTTCAACACCAAATGCAACAGCAACAGCACCAAATGCAACAACATATGTTTCAGCAGCAACAGCAAATGCAACGCCAGCAGCAAATGCAAAGGCAGCGTCAGGAGCACCAACAACAACAGCAAAGACAACATCACCGCCAACAAAACGCGCAACAAAAAAATTCGCACCATAAGAACACTGGTGGCGGTGGCGGTGGTACATCGTCACCTCGCGCGAAGAATAACAACACTGGATCATCGCCTGCGAGAGGTTCCAGCCGTATGAATAACGATACGACGGAAATGTTAGCTCCGTCACAACCTACGCGACCTTTAGCCGCGACGTTGTTTGAGCAACACGAAATCGCGAGGTGTACCGTGTGTGGCAAGGTGTGTAAGTCTCACCCTGGTTTTGTCGCGCACGTAAAAAAACACGCGGAAGAACATCCGGCGAAAGTTCGCGCAATGCTCGCCGCATCGAAAAAGTATCGATCCAAACAGCCGCATCGTAGCGCTGAATATCTCGAGAAAATGAACGCTGCGAACAACAATAATAATATCATTAACACTGCAAGCGCAAAAACGACTACAAAAACGACATCGAGGGCAACGCGAGCCGAGCGAAAGCAGTCACCGCATCCACGAGTGAACGAGTTTGGCATGTCTGGATTCGAACCGTACGTATCGGACGAAGAAGTGCCCACGGTCACTACCGGTCGCGCAAGACGCCAAGGTGCCGGACAGAAAATTGAAAGCGATTACGTCTATGCCGGAAACATGGAGAAGATGCGAAGAGCGCGAGAGGGAAGAGGCGCGCGAGGAATGTCGCAAGAACCATCCATGCCGCCGCCACCACCACCACCGTCGCAACTACAACAACAACCACAACAACAACACACGTCGATGCCGCCGTACGACCCGAACATTCGTTCGGATAACAACAAAAAACGAACATTCGTGAACGTGCCTCGAACGTGCGAAAAGTGCGGACGCGTTTGTGCTTCAGCCGTTGGACACGCCAGTCACGTCCGCGCGTGCAAGAAGCCGCGTCGGAGTTGAATCCATGTACTATTATATAGCATACTTTTAAAAACTCAAGACAAAGGAGAGACCCCTAAATTTCAAAGATACATTTTTAATCAAAAAATACGCGCTTTCATCACACACACAAATATGTCTTCGAAATCCTCCTCCTCCTCCTCTTCCGCGGACTCAATCGCCCGACACTTCATCCAGAAGTATTACACAACACTACACAATGCGCCTAAGAAAGTTCCGTCGATCTTTTATTCGCCTTTTGCGCACAGGGCCACTTCGTACGTTTCGAATGGCAACAACAACAACAAAACCAAAAACGGAGGTAAAGACGCGACAACAACTTCGAAAACAAACCTAACGCTGCCCCCGAAGAACGAAGTTCAAGACTCACGCGCGTCTCTGCAATCACATTTCACTTCCCACGAGAAGTATTACATGGATTTGAACACGACGATTTCGAGTTTAGATGCCTCGGAGGTGACTTTTGTGCAAGACAAGACGCTGCTCGTGTTGGTTAAAGGAGCGTTCAGTAGCAGTAATAATCTAGGAGAGGAAAAGAGCAGAAGGAATTTTTCGCAGACGTTTCTTTTGACGACGGCGAGGGGAGGAGGTCGAGTCGAGCACGGACAATACCACCAACAGCAACAACAACAACAACCAGAACAACAACAGTCATACGAGTTTGTGTGTACGAACGAGTTATTACAGCTCAGCCGCGAGCATCAAATCGATAAAGGCGTTGGGACGAGAGATACGGGCGCAGACTTATACGACGGCGCGGTGAAGGTGTTTCCTCCGTCGACGCCAAAACCAGTTACGTCGACGCCTAGGAAACAAGAAGAACGGCAACAGATGGCGCCAACAACACCGATACCTGCTCCGCGCCCAACTGGAGGAAGAGGAAGAGTAGAAGGCGGTAGGCGAACATCGTTTGGAGATACGACGACGAAGCACGAGATGAAATTCATCGAGAAGCAAATCGACGCGCTTTATACGGAGAAAAAAGAACACAGGAGATTCGACGAGATGGATTCGGAGGTAGGAAGTGGAAGGTCCCCGGGAAGTATCGATTCGAAGAAGACGCCGCCACCGGGGTACGAGAAAACGAAACCACTCGGTGATGTAAACTTGGCCGAGGCAAAGCAACAGCTTCTCGCTGAGTTGAAGCAGAAAAAGAAACCAACGCCGACCGCGGTTATTAAGCAAACGTCGTCTTCTCACGTCGTGTTTGTGAAAAATATTCATTTTCACACTCCTGCTTCGGCCATGAGAAGAGAGTTCTCCAAATTTGGCGACATAATATCGATCGATTTTGGATTCCCGAAAGACGATTTTGGAGAAGAGAGAAAGAAGTTTTGCTTCATTGAATATGCATCTCGCAGTGAGTGCGAAGCAGCTGTCGCGCAATCGAGCAACATCTTTGTCGATAGTCGCCGCTTAATTGTGCAGCACAGGACCGGCAAAGGACAACAATCGAAGTAATGGTATTAAAGAGGAGTGAACATTTTAGGGTGCTCTTATCGAACGTATGAGAGAGAGAGAGAGAGGGTGTGTGTGTGCGTGTTTCGCGATTTTAATCAAAAAAACCTTCACCTTTTTTACAACAGTTGATTGCACAGCTATTTACTTTCGCATATTCTGCGTAAAGTTGTTGATGTATTGATTGAAAATACCATCGCCAGTTTTCGATTGAAAACTCTCCCCAGCCCCGAACAAATTTGCTGTTGTTAGAAACATCTCCGGTATCTTCTTTTGTCCATCTGGTACCGTGGATTGAGCCGCACTCTTCGCGGACAAATCTTCCGCTTGCGCTTGAAGGAGTTTTTCCATGGTTTGCAGGGCGGCGAAGACGTGTCGGTCCTTTCTTCCTAAAGCCGTTATAGCCGATGGGAGTAATCGCGGCACGGTATCCGTGGTGAGCGCACCTATCGCAGCGTCGTCACTCACTCCTTCCTTCACGGGACTCACCACGAGTTGACCTTTCGCATCTGGAGACTTTGGAGTAGTGCCGAACCACTCGTGTTCCTTTCCAGTCGCGATCAGTTTTCTTATCGTATCCTCAGCGCGCATCCATCTGAAAGCTGGCTTTCTGCTGTCCATGAGATGAATCTTTGATAGTAAGCGCAAACTCGATAAGATATTCGCTATGTCATATAATCTTCGGATTTTCTTCTTCAACTCGTTATCGTTGAAGTCTTTCGTCGCTTTTGGACCAGTGCTGCCTTCACTCATCAACATCGCGGCGGCGGCGTCCTCCAGTCCCAAGACGCCATCTTCCGCTTCCATGAACAGCGTAATGAACTTTTGCGTCATCAAACTGAGCGATTTTTCTCTTCTCTCGGACGTTTCCTTCTTTCCAGCGGCGGTAGCTTTAGCTTTGTTCGCAGGAAGAGTAGGATCTTCTTCACCGTTTGCTACGGACTTGACACCATTAATTGCATCTTTACCGCCCGATTGAAACGGAAGTGAGTTTTCAAACACTTGCAACGAGAGCTTCTCCGGTAACTTGATGTCGAAAGATTCAGCGCCAAACTTTTCAATCTTCTCAATGGCGCTAGGGAGCCTGGAAACGCCAAACCACGCGTATTGGTTTTTGCCTTTTTTAACTACGACTTCAACAGCTTCTAAAACGTTTACGATGTCGTAAATTCTACGTCTTTCGACGCCTAATGTCGAGCACACTTCGTCTAACGAAATCAAATTCTCGTACCCAGAGCTGTACAAGCTGAGAAACCTTTCGCACAACAACGAGAGCGACTTCGATTGACGCGTCTTTTTATTGCTATTGCTCGTAGTATTCCCGTCGATATTGTAGTCAACAACCTCCGCTGCAAATTTCTCCGTTGTCGGTGTCGGCGTCGTCATCGGATCTTTCACATCCTTTTGAATGCTTTCATTCAACTCGTCTCTTTTCGTTGGCGCCTCCATTCGCGTCGCGGCAGTTTCAACTTGAGATAATGGCGGTGCTTCTTCCGCGGTAAGAGCACCGCTTTTCTTCTTCGTTGCCTTTGTTGTAGGAGTAGACGCAGGAACATCGCCAGCAGTATTAGTATCTGAGGTCTCGCCAGCACCTCCACCGACAACCTTTCTCGCCCACGCTTTCAACAACGCCTTCTTCTCCTCTTTCGATTCCTCTTCCATCCCTTCACCTCTTTGCAACTTATCGAAAAACTTTTGCGCGTGCGATCGAATTTGCACCACTGTTTTCGTTCTCACGCGTTCTTCTAGCTTTTTCCACGCTCGGCCGTACATTTTCAAACCATCCGTGAACAGCGCGTGCTCGGCGTCCGTCCACCGCTCGCGCGGTTGTTTCACCGTTGCCGAAGTCGTTTTCTTCGATGATGCTAACAATAATAACGGCGGCGGTGACGACGACGACGAGAGTGGTGCGTCTTCTGCTCTAGTATGTTCAATATCTACGCAATCAATCGTCATAGGATCTCTCGGTTGCCGTTCGTCTTCTTCTTCTTCTTCTTCTTCTTCTTTTTCTTCTTCTACTCTTTGTTCCCGCGTCGTCGTCGTCGTCTGAATCGTCGTCGTCTCGGCGGTTGCGACTGTGGTATTCACACCGAAGCCTTCCCTCAACCCTTTCATCACCACTTCTCCTTCTTCCTTTCTCTTTCTCTTCGCGGCGACTCTTTCCTCCTCCGCCCCGCGAACGAATTGATCATCGTCTCCCTGTTCTGCATCTCTCATCGTCGTCGTCCCATCAACATCGCGCTTCTTCTTCTTCTTCTTTAACTTCTTCTCCTGCGTGGTGGTGTTCTTTTCGTCTTCTCCTTCGTGATTTTGAATTTTAAAATTTTCCCGGGAAACTTCTTCTGCTGCTGCTGCGTTTTTGATATCATCATCATCATCATCACGCGTTGTCGTCGTCGCCTTCCTCTCCAACGGCATCATCATCGTAATAATAAGTATTTTGATATCGTCAAAATCCTCTCTTATATAATAAAACCGTCGTGCTCTTCTGGCTTTTTGCGTGTACACGTTTCTTCAAATAATGTGTTGATGTGTGTTTTTGTGTCGTTTTTGTGTGAATTCTATGCTTTTTTGAAGGTGGGAATTTTTTGGCGGCCTTTTCCACGTAAAGTTAAACGCATTCACGATCATTCTCTCTAGAGGAAAAAAGTCGACAACACAAATCACACTCTCACTCTCACTCTCTCTCTCTGTTCTCTCTCTCTGTTCTCTCTGAAGTAATAAAAGCAAGAAAAATGAACAACGGATTACGCGTGGCTGGAGGCGTGGCCAAGAAAAATGGTGGCTCCAAGGCAGCGAAAGACATGTCAACGAGAGCGGCGTATCAAGGCATTCAGTTCTTGAAGTCCTACGGCCAACACATTCTAAAAAACCCGGCGATTGTGGATTCGATAATTCAGAAATCAGGAGCGAAAAGCACCGACGTCGCGTTAGAGATTGGACCAGGGACCGGGAACTTGACCATGAAATTACTAGAGACGTGTAAGAAAGTCGTCGCGATCGAGTACGACGCGAGAATGGTCTTGGAGTTGCAACGGAGAGTGCAAGGGTCGCCGTACCAGTCGAAATTGGAAATCATACAAGGGGATTTCATGAAGGTTGAGTTACCGTATTTCGACGTGTGCGTGGCAAACGTGCCGTATCAGATTTCTTCGCCGCTGACGTTTAAGTTGCTCTCGCATCGACCACAGTTTCGAAGCGCGACGCTGATGTTTCAGAGAGAGTTTGCCATGCGAATGGTCGCGAAGGCTGGCGACGCGCAGTATTGTCGCTTGGCGGTGAACACGCAGCTGTTGGCGAAGACGCAACACATTTTAAAAGTAGGGAAGAACAATTTCCGACCGCCGCCGAAAGTCGATTCGTCCGTGGTGAGAATCGAGCCGAGGAAACCTCCAGTGCAGGTGAACTTTCGAGAGTGGGATGGTTTAATTCGCTTGTGCTTTGGGAGGAAAAATAAGACGTTAGGGGGGATTTTTCGAACGAAAACGGTGTTGGAGTTGTTAACGAAGAACTATTTGACGTTTAAAGCAGTAAAGGTGAATTTATTAGATGATGACGCCATGGAATTAGCCGAGGAAGAGGCGAATAACAAGGAGAAACGACAGGAAGTCAAGGATCACGTGAAAGAGTTAATCGAAAAGGTATTAAACACGAACGGATACGTGGAGATGCGCTCGAGTAAAATGACGCAGGATGATTTCTTACAACTGTTGGCAGTGTTCAACGAACACGGCATACACTTTGTCGGTTAAGAGTGCGCGATAATGACAGCTTTTGTTCACGCATGCGTTAGGTGCCCGCGCGTTTAGTTTATATAGATACACATTTTAAATATAATAATATAGCAATTATACCTCCGGGTACCGGTACGTTCGAAATATAATAGTGTAGTTAGTTAAAAACAATTCGCATAGTAATTTAATCGATCAATTTAATCCAACCTTTGCAATAAATATTCAACTTGCACGTCTTTCGTCATCGGCATGATCCACTTAAAGTACAAATCCGCGATGATTTCCGGCGCGACTTTATACTTTTGGTTTTCTGGATTCGTCAAAACTTTGCTCGCATCTGGAACTTCCTCGTTGATGTCTTGCCCGTAAAACGCCGCCTTGTTCGTGACTCTCGCAACCACTCTGTCTTCCACCGCTTGATTCGTCAACAACTGCATCAATCCGTTCCCGTCTTGTTTGCGAATCAAATCAGAATATTCATCCGGTTGCGCTCTAAACTTTGCCTCCGCGACAAATTTTCCGTAATGAATCCGTCTCGATATTAATTGCAAACAGTTCACGTCGCACAAGCCGGCGGACCCGTAGTTGTTATCATCGCCGCTCTCGCACATTCCCGGAACAATATTCTCCACGTACATCTCTTTAATTCTATCGTTGATATTAATTTTCAACGCGCATTCGTGCAAAACCTCCCCAAAGTTCATCGGTGGTATGACCAACGGTGGTAAACTTTCCGGGTAAAACGCGTGTTCGTCCGGCGAAGTGTACCTTCGAATTTTCCCATCCATCTGTTCTCGTTCTCTCAACATAAACTCAATCATCGAGCTTCTCACGCCAGTTTTCGCGTCGTAACACGGCACATCGATAGAGTTCGTCTTATAAATCTTATCGTTCACTTTATACTGCGAGCGTTCGATTAACGCGAAGATTATTGAGTCTTCTTGACGAATGAGCGACTGACGAACGTTATCGAGTTTCAATCGGTCGGACAAGTCCGCAAAGTTCGGGTCATCGATCGAACTCATCGCCGCGCATACTTTTAATTTCGACGACGACGATGATGATCTTCTTCTACCGCTGCTGCCGCTGCTAGTGTTGTTGTTGTTGTTGTTGTTAATGTTGTTGTTGTTCTTGTTCTTGTTGAGATAAACCGAGGGCGGCGAGAATCCACGACGGGAAGAAGAGAAAGAGGACGAAGAAGAAGAAGACGTCAACGACGAAGACGACGACGCTCTGCGACGACGATGCGTGGACGTGACGCTGCTTCCGCTGCTCAAACAAGAACAAAGCGCAGAAGAGGACGACATGATGATGAGAGAGAAGGAACTAAAAGTGAAGATGCGTGTTGTTCGTTTTATTAGGTGTTTTTTTCCAAAACACAAACTGACTGACTTCCTTATTAGCACTCTTTCCTTGTCATAGTATCGCACGCGCCTGCGCGCCTTCGCGACGCTTTTAATAAAAATGTATATTTATAAAGTTATTTGTACAAGGTCTCGTGTAAATGATATTAAAAATGATATATAAGATACGCAGTTGTTGTTGTTGCTAGTAGTTCTGTAACACACTATTATGATTTTATATTCGAGACGAAAGAGCGCTTCCTCCTCTCTCTCTCGTCCTTCTTTCGTTTATTTTATTATTCCCAACGCCGACCGCCTCGAGTTCGTCGAGGTGTCTTCGAAGGCCCTCCTCCATACGAAGTCGTATTCTCTTCTGCGGCAGAGCGACCTCTCTTTTGTCCCGTTTGTTGTCCACCGTACGATCCTAATCTACCACTACTTTGTCTTCGCGCCGCAGTCGACGGCGGCGGTAGATTTCTGCTGCTCAGTCTTCGTTGCTGACTGGTAGAGGGCGGTTCCTTGCTCAATTGCGAGTTACCAAACGATGGCCACATGGAAGTGACGTTTCGTTTTGCCCGTTTACCGTGGCCTAATTCTACAGCATTTACCGTGGATGCGAATCGCAGAGACGCCACGGTTTCTTCCGCGGATTCCTCCTCCGGAGCTACGTTTACAAACATGAGCGTCTTACCGTCGCCTCCCAAACATGGTGCTAAAAGATACGTCAACTTCGAATTTCTATACGGCACGTGCTTATCACCTCTCGCGATGGACGCAAAGACGTCCCCTAAACAAGAGAGTGACTTATTTATCGCGCACGCTTCTGACATTCGCGTGCCTTGGGCGCCCGAACGCTTCGTGCGCTCTGACCCGGCCAAGTCGACGAGATTCAAACATCCAGAAAGTTGCGTTCCTGTAGCAATGTGAACGCCAGTAATGTATACTAAGAACAACGTGTGCGATCGCGAAGAGTGCGTGTTCATCTCTGTCGCTTCAACGGCGCGCGCAGCAGTTGCCTTTCGGACGAGAGCTGCCGCGGCTGAAACGGAATCGATGTATTCTCTCACGACGCCCGCGACGGTTGGACATCCACCTTCCGGAGCAGTGACGATGTTATGTCGCTCGGAGTGCTTTGCGTTCGGCCCAGCTAATAAATCTCGAATTTGGTCGTTGTAGATTTCTACGTATGATGCTTCGATTTCGTACTCGTATCCTTTCTCGAGCAACTTTTCCTTGCGCTCGAGAATGGCACTCACCGCTCGTGGAATTATACCACGATCTTCGCCGTCTCCGGAACCTAACATAGTGTGCGTTTTCCCACTTCCGGTTTGGCCGTAAGAGAACAAGCACACTTTGTAACCATCCATCGCCGACGTAATCATAGACTCGACTTCCTCGAAAACTTCCGTTTGCGAGGCGGCGGCGTCAAACACGCGATCGAAATTAAATACTCTCGGTTCAAGTTCTGGAACCGTAACGGCGATTGAATCTTTGTCCAAAGCATCGACCGAGCAGTAATCTTCTTCACCAACGAACGGGGGACGCATGCGCGCGAATACCCGGACGTTTCCACGTAATTCTTGAATCTGGTTGTGCATCGCGCGTCGAATTTCTTCAGCCTCGAGTAACTGTTGCTCCATCTCTTGCAACCTGTCTGCGTTTCTCATGGCTTCTTCTTCAATCTTCTGCGCGCGTTTCAACGTCGCGTTTGCTTCCGCTTTCGCTCTTTCGGCTTGGTTCGTGAGATCCAACAACGTTTGGCTCTTTTGATCTGACTGAGATGTTCTCGACTTCAAGGACTCCACCGTCGCCTTGGATTCCTCGAGCTGTCTTGCGACTTCCTTCTCCTTTCTCAATGCGGCGTTCTTTTCCTCTTGGACTCGCAACAACTCTTCGCGCAAATTCAGCTCTGCTTGTGAGTTCACAGATGGATCAATCGCGTTCTTTGAGTGAAGGCGTTCGCGCTCTTCATCCACCGCGCGCTTAATCTTCATCTCGTATTCAACCGTCAACTTGGTAATCGCATCAGCTTTCTCACGAATAAACATCTCTTCCTTAGAGTGCATGGCAGACTGAACGGATTGTGCGATCGTATTTTCGAGTAAATTTGCTTTGGCTTCGTACTTTTTCCAGTTGGCCTTTGCAGTTTCCAACTCCTCGGAAGTCGCGGCGGGAACCGCACTCGCCATGCTCCCGGCGGCGGCGGCGGCCGCTTCCAGAGCAACAATCTTGAGGCGCTCGTTTTCGAGTGCTTCTTTCAACTCGTTGATTTGCGCTGAGTTTTGAGCAACCGCACCCGCTTGGATCTTTGCCTTTTCAGACGCCAACTGGGCTTGAGACTTTGCGGACATTTCAGCCAACGTCGCCTCGATAATCGCTTGCTTCTCATCCTCCATCTCTGCGCGCAAGTTCTCGACCGCTTCGCTGACAGCTGTCTCTCTCGCTTCCCCGGCTTTTCTCTCCAATTCGGCGGCGAGCTTTTCCATTTCGGCACGGTGCGTACGCAAAGTTTGTTGTTTCGATCTCTCCATGAAAGTCTGCGCCTCCGCTCGAAGTTGCGCTTCCAAGGCGTCGCGCTCTGCTTCAGCCTCACTGAGTAACTGCTGCCTCAAATTTTCCAAAGCGATCGAAGACTCCTTCGTTAACACGGCTCGTTGCGACTCTAACTCAGCCTCGAATGCTTCCATCTTAGATTCGAGCTGCTTGTCGAAGCGTGCCTTTGCCTCTCTCTCCGCGGCGAGCATCGCGTCTTTGCTTCGCCCTTTCGAACTCTCCAGAGCCTCTCGCACTCTTTTCCCAGCTTCGGCGTCGAATTCGGCGCGTAACTTCGCAATGTCTTCTTTGTGTTTCAATTCAGTTTCTTGAAGAGTGACCATTTTGTCTTCGGCGGATAACTCTCTAAGCGTCGCGGCTTGTTCCTCCAACCTGAAGTCTAACACCTGCGCCGCCTTCAACTCCAATTGAGACCTCAAATTCTCCTTCGCGGATTCCATCTCCTTCGCAAAATTCGCCTGTGCCACTTCCATCGAAGCTTTGTGTTCTCGTTGCAACTCTCGCTCTTTTTCCACCAGCGCTTCCTTCTTTTCGCGAGCATATTTCTCGCTCAGCTTGTCCGCGTGTTCCGACAACATCGAGGCAATATCCTTCACCGAGGATCTCTCCGATTGATCCATCGACAAAGCGTCGCGAGCTCTGTTGACTTCGTTCTGGAGCTGCTCGTTGTTCTTCTCGGCGTGTGCGAGCGCCGTTTTTGTCGCTGCAATTTCCAACTCAGCCTCGTGCGTGGCTTGCTTCAACGCCGCCTGGTGCTCGGCGGTCAATTGCGCTCTCGTCGCTTCAGCCTCTTTGAGCATAGATTTGCAAATAAGATCGTGCTTCTCCTTTTGCTCGGCTAAGCGTTGATTCAAATCTTCAAATCGCTGATTAAAACCATCCTTGGATTCACCAATCTGCTCCTTGAGCTTCTCCTCCATTTGCAACTGCCACGCCGCCTTCTCGTTTTCCAACGTCTCCCTCGCTTCTGCCGTAAGCTGTTGTTCCAAATTTTCCACGGCCAGCTCTTTCTCTTTCGCCGCTTCAGCCATGATCTTGTCAATCTCGCTTTGTAAACTCTGCTCCAACGCTTCCTTCTCCGCCAACAAAGCGTTCTTCTCTTTCTCCATCATATCAGTCGTCGAGTTCATATCGTTCACCATCATTTGCAATTTCTCCCTCGACGCGTCCATCTCCCGCTTTTCTTGCGCCCACGAGTCTCGTTCTGCCGCGTACTTTTCGTTCAAACTTTCGTATCTACCTTTCAAGTTTGCATGCTCTTCTTTCAACTCGAACAGATTGTGCTTCGCTTCTTGCGTCTCCGCTCTCGCTTGACTCGCTTCATCCAAAGCCTTCTTCACATTCTGCGAAGCTTCGGCGACGCCTAAATCCTCCATAGACTTCAACTGCTCGTACTTGTGCGTCTCTTCTTGCAACTTCTGCTCTGCTCTC